>ERZ826396.167-NODE-167-length-101304-cov-5.156189_pt1 | contig 101304 bp, 97 predicted proteins | sample MGYA00519926_ERZ826396 | MGnify/ENA primary metagenome ERZ826396 (study PRJEB31778, sample SAMEA3449230) | human gut metagenome | biome: human gut; feature: human-associated habitat; material: faeces | place: United Kingdom | collected 2010/2012 ... | reverse complement strand
GAAAGCAAATAATTTTTCATTAGATTATCTGGTTTGGTTTAATTGGGATGGAAAGCCCGATTTGGACATGGCACACAACTTCAGAATTTATAAAGGAAATATTACAAAACTTGAGGTTGTAGATGAATATCATCAAGGCAATCATAATTATCAATTAGTCCGTGTAAGTGTCACTGTATCGAAGACGTTCTGGACACCGCGTTTCCCATTAGAAAGTCATCAATTGCGTATTTATTTAGAATCAAATCATCTCATCAATGATGTCATCTTTGTAAAAGATGATGAAAATAAGACAAATCCAAACATAAGTATTGCCGGTTATAAATTTACGAAAAGTGGAAGTGCCGCCGTATTAAATGAATATATTAACAATCATGGCGATCCACGCTTTCAAGGAAATAAGATCACAAGTGAATATGTAACACAAATAGAAATAAACCGTTCTGATTTTGGTACATACTTTAAATGCTTTATTGCCTTGTTAGGCACATCCATCTGGGTATTTATTACCTTATATATCAATACGAACCATCGCGTGGATCCTTTGGGTATGATTCCTGCCGCATTATTCGGTACTGTATCCAATATTATGGTCGGAGCGAATCTGTTACCGGATGCTTTACAAACCGGATTAATGGAATACGTCAATTTCTGGGGTATATTAACTATTCTATCGGTAACCTTTACCGTGATAAATGTGAATCGTATCCGTAATAAATATGAAGACCGCGATTTTGCGAACCATTATGGCTTAACGATGTTTGTCGTTATATTAACTGTAATTCTAATCGGACATATCTTACTGCCATTAAGTGCCTATCGTTTCTGATAAGAGGTGATAAATATTATGAGAGAAGACATCTATCATCTAATTAGGAAAGCCAATAAACACGAAAAATGGAGCAAGCTCTATAACTTCTTTATATGTGGGGTTGCTATTCTCAGCATTGTCCCTTTAATGTTTAAAAAAAGTAATGCTATTTTGGATATGCTAGATTTAGTTACCGTGTACTTGCTGTTCATGGATTATATCTTTCGTTGGATCGTCGCAGACTATATGATGAAAAAGCCAAAAGGTGTTTGGGCTTTCATCGTTTATCCCTTGACACCTTATGCATTGTTGGATTTATTGTCTATCCTACCTTCTCTTGGATTACTATCTGGAGGATGGCGAATCTTACGAATGTTCCGTATTACTAAACTAGCACATTATTCAGAGAATTTCACTTATATCGTAAATGTATTTGAGAAAGAAAAACAATCACTGTTATCCGTCTTATGCGTAGCTCTTGGTTATATCTTTATTTCCGCATTAGCTATGTTCTGTTATGAGCCTCAAACCTTTGACAGTTTCTTTGATGCTTTATATTGGGCAACCACCGCATTGACAACGGTAGGTTATGGCGATGTTTATCCAACCACGATGATTGGACAGCTCATCAGTATGATTTCTTCCATCTTCGGTGTTGCTGTCATTGCCTTACCGGCTGGTATTGTGACCGGTGGTTTCTTGGAAGAAATTAATAAGCGAAAAGAACAAAAAGAGAAGGAGGAGGAAGCACATGAATAGAAGAAAACGTTATGTAATCGTTATGGCAATTTCCGTAATCTTCAATACGGTCTTCTATCTGATTGCCCATTTCTGCCATCTTCCTGTATGGCTGGATTTACAAGGAACAGCTTTTGCCGCCATCGTTTTGGAACCTGCTGCCGGACTGTTGGTTGGACTTGTTAACAATTTCATTTCTTCCATCTTCTTCTATGATGCCAGTTCGCTGATTTATTTTGCCGTGAGTGCGGGAGTTGCCTTAGTTACTGGTATCATGTTGAAAGTTAACGGAAAAATCAGTATAAAACGTGTACTTCCAACTTTTATCACGGTAATTGTAGTCGCATCTTTCATTTCTGCCTTATTAACCATGTGGCAATCCGGTGGGATTCCAGATAGTAAATGGGAATTGCACTTTTATAAGATTGCTATGGCACAAGGAGTACCACAATTCTTTTCCGTCTTCTTTGGAGCTATGGTCTTAAAATTAGGAGATGCGGCGATATCGCTTGTTTTGATTACCGGCTTATATTGGCTCTTACCAAAATCACTTCGTTATGATACTGAGGCTTTAAAGCAGGAAAATAAAACTAGTTTAATTAAATAAAAAACACAAAAAAACGTATGATCTTAACTAGCCTTGTCAAGGTAGTCAAAGTAATCATACGTTTTTAGTTTAATAAAAGGTAACGAATTCACTTATCTCTTTACGTTTTGGCATTGTTGGTGTCGCATCACCATATCCTACAGCAATTACTGATACGATAATTTCTTCTTCACTGATACTTAACATCTCACGTAGTCTATCAGCATCACGAATTCCCATGACTAAGGTACTTAATCCTAAATCCGTTGCTTTTAATAATAAGTTTTCATTCTGCAAGCCTAAATCATAACAACCCCAGCCATTGCCCAATTCATTACTTGGTTCACCGTTACGTTCATAACCACTGCGATCTTTTACAAATGTTGTAACAATCAAAACTGGAGCATCTTTCGTATTCTCTGCATTAAATGGGGCCAGCCCTTCCTTTTTCACCTGCTCTAGCTTATCTTTATCCATAACAGCATAATAACGTCCTGTCTGTGAATTTTTCCATGTAGGTGCTAAAAGAGCCGCATGAAGTAATTCCTCCACAACTTCTTTCTTTATCGGCTTATCTTGATATTTACGAATACTTCTTCTTTGTTCCAACACTTTCTGCATTTCCATCATTATCACCTCTTACCTTAAGTATATACTTATTTTGCGATATGTAAATTGTATCTTTACATCTATATGGATATAAAAAGTAAACAAAAGTAGCACAATAACCCAATATAGTTAACCTTTTGTAGTATATCTAAGTAAAATAAATAGTATAAAGGGGCGATATTTATGACAATAGGAGAAGCAAGCTGTAAACGTATCTTGCAATTATGTAAAACAAACGAAATCACTTTAAATGGTCTTAGCACAACATGTGGTATCACACAATCAACATTAAATAATATTAAGTTTGGAAAAAGTAAAAATCCAACGATATCAACAATTAAAAAAATATGTGATGGCTTATCCATCACGATAATAGAATTTTTTGATGATCCACTTTTTGAAAACCTAGAACCTGAAATCGGTTCATAAACAGACGGCACAAGCTGTCTGTTTTTTTATGATAGCATCCTTTTCGTTGCTGAAGTATTACATAGATGGATAAAGAACATAACGCTTTTTTCATACTGTAGATTTTTGAGAAATCGTAGTTTATAAGCTATGCAAATGCTTTGCATAGTTAGATCATATAAAAATTGTAAGAAGATAACTCATAGGATAGAAAACTGCTTTTTCAATATTATTTAACCCCTCTTACAGGAGCTATATAAAAATAGTAATGAAGCAAAGCTGTTAAAAAAAAAGAAGATTGCATATGAGCAACGAAAGTGCTGAATATCCAATCTTCTTTTGTCCTTCTTATGTTCCTATCTTAGTGTTTAAAGTGGCGCACTCCGGTATACACCATCGCAATGCCATGCTCATTGCACACATCAATGGACAGCTGATCCTTGATAGAACCACCTGGTTGAATAATGGCTGTTACCCCTGCTTTCACTGCTTCTTCTACTGTATCCGGCATAGGGAAGAAAGCATCACTGCTCATAACAGAACCTTTCGCTTTTTCACCAGCCTGCTCAACGGCAATCTTTGCCGCACCGACACGATTCATCTGACCGGCACCAACTCCAATTGTCATGTTATCCTTTACCAATACGATGGCATTGGATTTCACATGCTTTACAACCTTCCATGCGAATAACAATTGTTTCATTTCTTCTTCGGTAGGCTTACGGTTTGTTACACAACGCAAATCTTCTTCTTTCAGCTTATGGTCATCAATATCCTGTACCAATAAGCCATCGTTAACATTCGTATATTTATATTTTGTTGTTACCTCTAATGTTGTATCCAATTCCATCAGACGGATATTCTTTTTCTTTGATAAGATTTCAAATGCTGCCGGTTCAAAATAAGGCGCAATGATAATTTCCAGGAAGATGTTTGCCAGTTTTTCCGCAACTGCTGCATTGACCGGCTCATTCATGGCCACGATACCACCAAAGATGGAAATCGGATCTGCTTCATATGCTTTATCCCATGCTTCTTCCAAGGTAGCACCAATACCTACACCACATGGATTCATATGTTTCAATCCAACAACCGCGCACTGCCCTTCAAAATCCTTTAAGATTTCAATTGCTGCATTGCCATCCTGAATGTTGTTGTAGGATAATTCCTTACCATGCAGCTGTTTGGCATTTGCTAAGGAGTAAGAAGGTTTCATACCTTTATAGAAGGCAGCACTTTGATGAGGGTTTTCTCCATAACGAAGATCTTGAACCTTATCAAATGTAATCGTTAATTTTTCAGGATATTTTTCACCTGTTTTATTTGTCAGATAGTCCGCAATCATTGCGTCATAAGCAGCTGTATGACGGAAGACTTTCGCTGCTAAAAGCTCTCTGGTATCCGGACGGGTTTCACCGTTTTCACGCAGTTCATTTAATACCATTGCATAATCACTAGGATCTACGATCACTGGGATATAGCGATAGTTCTTAGATGCACTACGCAGCATACTAGGTCCACCGATATCAATGTTTTCAATGATTTCTTCATGCGTTACACCTGGTTTTTGTACGGTTTGTTTGAAGGGATACAAGTTTACACAAACCAAATCAATATAATCAATACCTAATTCCTGCAGCTGACGAACATGCTCAGGATTATCACGTACACACAATAATGCTCCATGTACCTTTGGATGTAATGTTTTTACACGACCATCCATGATTTCCGGAAAACCGGTAACCTCTGAGATACCAATGGTATCTAAACCGGCATTATCCAAAGCCTTCTTTGTACCACCGGTAGATATAATTTCATAACCTAATTCTTTTAATCCGGATACGAATTCAATCAGATTTGTTTTGTCAGATACACTTACTAATGCTCGTTTCATAATAACACCGCTCTTTCTTTATTTATGTTCTTCCATACGTTCACAAACTGTCTTTACTACACGTGGAAACATATCATATTCCTTCGCATGCACATGTTCTTCTAAGGTTTCCAGATCCCAGGATGGATCAATCATGATCTTTTCCTGATGAATGATTTCCCCTGTATCGACACCTTCATCTACATAATGCACGGTAACCCCTGTATAAGATACCTTTGCTTCAAAAGCATCTTGAATGCTATGCGCACCGGGGAAGGCAGGTAAATATGCCGGATGCAGATTGATGATGCGATTTGGATAGTTGCTTAACAGCACCTTGCCAATAAAACGCATATATCCTGCTAGAACAATCAATTCAACCTCATAGCTCTCTAAGGTTTTCATGATTTCTGTTTCATAGCCTTCTTTACCGCCATAGCCTTTAGGATTCACATAGACACATGGAATACCTAAACGTGCTGCACGTTCTTTGGCATATGCTTGTTCCTTATCGATAATCAATACCTTACAAACGGCATTATCAATATGTCCATTGTTTATTTCGTTGACAAGATTCTCAAAATTAGAACCATTGCCACTGGCAAATATCGCAATGTTTACCATGTTAAATCCACACTTCCACTATCGGTTACTTCACCGATGACATAAGATTCTTCGCCGATTTCCTGTAACAGGCTTTGTACCTTTTCCACATCTGCTTTATCCACAGCCATCATAAAGCCAATACCCATATTGAAGACATTGCACATTTCCTTCATAGGAATATCCCCTGTCTTCGCAATGAAATCAAAGATTGGTTTATGTGGATATGTCGTTAAATCGATAGAAACACCCTGTCCATCCTTTAACATTCTTGGTACATTTTCATAGAAACCGCCGCCGGTAATATGACTCATGCCTTTGATATCCACCTTGCCTAGCAGGTGTTTAATAGCTTTGACATAAATCTTGGTAGGGGTTAATAAAACATCACCTAGTTTTTCATTACCTAATTCTTCATAACGCTTATGTAAATCTAATTTCGCATCCTTTAATAAAACCTTGCGAATCAAAGAGAACCCATTTGAATGTACACCAGAGCTTGGTAAGCCAATCAACACATTGCCTTTTTCAATCTTCTGGCCATCTAACAGATTACATTTATCTACAGCACCCACACAGAAACCGGCAATATCGTAATGCTGTACATCATACATATCCGGCATTTCTGCTGTTTCGCCGCCAATCAAAGCACATTCTGCCTGCACACAGCCATCCGCAACACCTTTTACCAATTGCTCGATCTTCGTTGGCTCATTCTTGCCCACTGCCAAATAATCTAAGAAGAAGATTGGCGCAGCTCCTTGTACCAAAACATCATTTACACACATTGCGACTGCATCAATACCAACGGTATCATGCTTATCCATCGCAAAAGCAATCATCAGTTTGGTACCAACACCATCCGTACCGGAAACCAAAACCGGTTCTTTCATGTTTAACATAGATAAATCAAACATACCGCCAAATGCGCCGATAGAATCAATCGCACCCTTTACCTTTGTACGTGCCACATGACTTTTAATCAATCTTACGGATTCATAGCCAGCTTCCAGATTGACACCGGCTTCTCTATACTTATCACTCATATTCTCTTTACCTTTCTGTATATCCTATACATGATAGCGATGCCTGAGGATGTGTACACAGGCATTGCTATCTTTTTCATTCCTTCTTATTTATTTTTAAAGTAGTTCACACCGTTTTCAAAGATGTTCTGTAGTTTATTACCATCAATATTCTTAAACAGTCCATCTTCATAACGTTCACTATGTCCCATCTTACCTAAGATACGACCATCCTTAGAGGTAATACCCTCAATGGCATAGTAAGAACCGTTGATATTATACGTACCATCCATGGTTGGATTACCCTCTAGATCAACATATTGGGTCGCAACCTGTCCGTTTTCAAACAATTCTTTGGCAACTTCTTCACTTACCACAAACTTACCTTCTCCATGTGACATGGCAATGCTATGGCAGTCATTTGGTGTGAAGCTAGACAGCCAAGGAGATTTATTGCTGGTAACTTTCGTTGTCGCAATATGTGAAACATGGCGGTTGATGTTGTTACGGAACAAGGTAGGAGAAGCTTCATTCAGCCCTTCAATATTGCCATATGGCAATAAGCCACTCTTGATCAATGCCTGGAATCCATTACAGATACCAAGAATCAGACCATCGTTGCTTAACAATGTCTGAACTGCTTCATTTACCAATGGATTGCTTAAGACATTCGCAATAAACTTACCGCTGCCATCTGGTTCATCACCACTGGAGAAACCGCCAACTAACATTAAGATCTGGGCATGGGCAATTTTTTCACTTAATTCCTTCAAACTGCGTTCAATGCTCGTAACATTCAGATTGTTGAAGACATAGATTTCAACTTCGGCACCGGCACGTTCAAACTGCTGTTTCGTGTCATATTCACAGTTTTGACCAGGGAAAACCGGAATGATAACTTTCGGTTTCTCATATGTCTTGCTTGCTTTCTTATGTTCCGTGCTAGTATAGGTAGGTGTATCCACACGTTTTCCATCATGATCAACACTCATTGGATAAATCTTATCATAACGCTTGCACCAAACAGCGATAGCATCATCAATGCTGATACGTTCCTCATTGATACGAATACTGTTTGTATCGGTTGTTGTACCTAACAGGATGAAGGCATCATCTTCGATTACCTTATCACTTTCAACGATGATAGAACCAATGCTGATATCAAAAACAGGTTCATTCGTCACAACATCGATACCAATCTTATTACCAAAGCTCATCTTACATAAAGTTTCGGCAATACCGCCAAATTTCACGGTAGCGGCAGCTACGATATCTTTATTTAAGATATGCTTACGCACAAGGGCAAAGTTTTTCTTTAACTGTTCATAATCCGGAGTCTTGTTTGCTTTTGGTGTGTGTTTTACCAGATACAGGTTATGACCTGCTGCTTTGCATTCACTGGAAATGATATTGTCTGTCTTTTCTGTTGTGACGGCAAAGGTAATCAAGGTAGGTGGCACACTGATATCATTAAAGGTTCCGGACATGGAATCCTTACCACCGATTGCCGGTGTTTCAAAAGCCATTTCTGCCTCAATCAAACCAAGCAGTGCCTGCATAGGTTTGCCCCATTTTTCTGGGTCTGTATGTAAACGTTCAAAGTATTCTTGATTGGTTAAACGACAAGTAGCATAATTACCACCTAACGCGGTGACTCTTGCCAGGGCTTCTACGACAGAATAGCTAGCTCCTAAATAAGGAGAGTATAAAGATACCTCAGGATGATATCCATGTGTCATGATGCTTGCGGTATTTGTGAAACCAAAGACAGGCAATTTCTGTACGCTGCCTTCTGTTTCAGTTAATTGATACTTACCGCCAAATGGCATTAAAACAGTAGATTTACCAATGGAAGCATCAAACATTTCTGCCAAGCCAATCTGAGAAGCAACATTTGGCTGCTGTAAGTCTTCTTCAATGCTTTTCACACTACTGTGGAATGGATCTTTTGTTGTTAAGCCTTCTTTCACAAGAACATCCTGTAAGCCACGCACACCATTGGTATCCAGGAAAGCACGTGACATATTCACGATTTCCTTACCCTGGAACTGCATTACCAAGCGTGGTTCTTCGGTTACCACGGCGACGATGCAGGCATCCAGATTTTCTTCATAGGCATATTGTTTAAACTCATCAAAGTCTTTTTCTTCAATTAATACAGCCATACGTTCCTGTGATTCAGAAATTGCCAACTCAGTACCAGATAAACCGCTGTATTTTACTGGCACTTTATCCAAATCAATTTGTAAACCATCGGCTAATTCACCAACGGCAACACTGACACCGCCGGCCCCAAAGTCATTGGCTTTCTTAATCAAACGTGTAGCCTTTGGATTACGGAACAAGCGCTGCAGCTTACGTTCAATCGGTGCATTTCCTTTTTGAACCTCACTGGAACATTTCGTTAAAGAGGTGTCATTGTGTTCCTTACTGGAACCGGTAGCTCCACCGACACCATCACGTCCGGTAGCTCCACCAATCAAGACAACGATGTCACCGGCATTTGGTTTTTTACGCACAACATTTTCTTTCGGTGCTGCCCCAACGACTGCACCAACTTCCATACGTTTTGCGACATAGCCATCATTATAAATTTCTTTTACATACGTGGTTGCTAAACCAATCTGGTTTCCATAAGAAGAATATCCGGCAGCCGCTCCCTTAGAAATACGGGATTGTGGCAATTTATTTGGTAAAGCTTCCTTAATATCTTTTGTAATATCACCGGCACCGGTAATACGCATTGCCTGATAAACATAGCTTCTTCCTGACAATGGGTCACGGATGGCACCACCGATACAAGTGGATGCGCCACCAAATGGTTCAATTTCCGTTGGATGGTTGTGCGTTTCATTCTTAAACATCAACAACCACTGTTGATCTTCACCATCTACATCCACCGTGATTTCAATGGAGCAGGCATTGATTTCATCACTGACTTCCATGTCTTCCAATTTACCATTCTTACGCAAATATTTACCGGCAATGGTTGCCATATCCATCAAGGTCATGACTTTCTTATTACCATGTACCTCTTCACGTAAATGCAAATAAGTTTCATATGCTTTCTGGATGCTATCCTGTAAAGAACCGGCATCAAAGGTCACATTCTGTAAGATTGTTTCAAATGTTGTATGACGACAATGATCAGACCAATAGGTATCCAATACCTTTAATTCCGTTAAGGTCAGATCACGCTGTTCTTCTTCTTTGAAATACTTCTGCACATGGGCAATATCTGCCAAGGTCATAGCTAAGCCATGTTCCTGACGAAGTGCTTCTAAGCCTGCTTCATCCAAGGCACAGAAACCTTCCAAAACCGGAACAGCTTCGATTTCTACATCTTCTTCATTGATTAACACAGAGAGATCCTTTTCTCTCATTTCCACAGGGTTAATAAGATAGTTCTTAATGGCGATAAGTTCTTCTTCACTTACACTGCCATCTAGAATAACGATCTTTCCACTTTTGATAACAACATCCTGCTTATTATTCAACAGCATCAAACACTGCTGTGCGCTATCTGCACGCTGATCATATTGGCCAGGCAGACATTCATAAGCAATGTATGTCTTTCCTTCCAATGCGATTTCATCAAATACTTCATCTGTTACTTTTTCTGATAATACCTTATCCTTTAACAATTCCATATCATGGTCATCCCCATGAAAAACATCATAGACATTGTAAAGTTCAATACCATGTACATCAGATAAATTCAAATTCTGTTTCAATTCATGAAATAAAGAATCTGCTTCTACACGAAAAGCTTCTTTCTTCTTCACATACACACGATAGTTCATCTTCTTCTCCTTATATTATTCTACTTCGATTACGGAATCTTTAATGACTTTTTCAGCCATCGCTTTCTTAAAGACTTCCATTTTTTCAGCCATTTCATCATCGCTCAAGGCAATCATCTGCGCTGCCAGGATAGCGGCATTTTTTGCGCCGGCTTTACCGATTGCGACAGTTGCGACAGGAATTCCACCAGGCATTTGCACCGTACTCAGCAAAGAGTCCATACCACCTAATGCACTTGTCTGAATAGGAACACCAATCACTGGCAATGTCGTAGAACTAGCAATCACACCACCTAAGTGTGCAGCTCCACCGGCAGCAGCGATAATAACCTTAATGCCGCGTTTCTTTGCGCCTTCTGCCAACGCGATAACTTCATTTGGTGTACGATGTGCTGATAAAGCATGTGCTTCAAAGGGGATATCGAATTCCTTCAGCTGATTGAAACAAGCTTCCATAGTAGGAAGATCACTGCGACTTCCCATTAAAATACTGACGATAGGTTTCTTTTCACTCATTTGCTTTTCCTCCTTAGAAATAAAAAATACATATCAAGCATCTCTTAATATGTACACTAAAAACCGTTGAATTGTGTAATTAATATAGTGCATCTTCTTAAGACCATAAGTAAGACCTCCTATAAAAATATAAAGACGTACCTGCCTGCCAAGCAAACAAGTACGTCCCGAACAAAAAGAAAGAGTAATTGTTTGCTTGTAGCCCGTGAATTTACGGCTCACGGCTAGAAACTCTCCATCCATATCATGGAGTATATACAAGCATATTGTCAATACATGATTATTTTACTAAACTTCCTATTGTATTACAATAGGTTTTCTTAATTTTTACATAAAATATTTAGATATTTCCTTGTCATTTTTACCACTACAGGATAGGACATATAAATAAGTGATTGAAATGTTCAAATAGGCATAAAGAAGGTGAACCTTATACGCAAAAGAAAAGTGGAAAATCGGATCAAAAAGTTATGCTACTATCTTATTTTTTAAATTCCCTCTTGATACTTCACTACTTTGTGGTACAATGTAGTTGAGGTAAGTACCTTGTGTAGCAATGTAGAGGTGATAGCATGTATGATAAAACGCAATTAATGCGGGGGAGTTTGGAAGGATGTATTCTTAAGATTATTGAAAAGCAGACAACCTATGGCTATGAAATCTTAATGGGCATGAAAGATGTCGGCTGGATGGATGTCAGTGAAGGGACCTTATATCCGATACTGTTACGTTTAGAAAAGCAGCATTATATCAAGGCGGAAAAAAAAGCGTCGCCATTAGGTCCTAAACGTAAGTATTATCAGATTACGGAAGCAGGCAAAGTATATTTAGATGAATTTTATGAACATTGGCAAAAGTTGGAACAAGTAATGCAATCCTTGTTTGATGATAAAAAAGCTATGTGACAATAAGTCCCTAGAGAAGAACGCATGCAGATGACACATAAGCAAGAAGGAAAGGGGTAAGCGATATGCTGAATACAGACAACTTAAATAAAGAATATCGTAAAGTTTATTATGCGATGTGTGAATATTTATATACAAAACATATAAATAAACTTATTCGTAAAGATATTTTACAGGATATCTTAGCGATTGCTGAAGAAGGACAGCTGCGTGGTAATTCTCCTCATGAAACCTTCGGTGACTATGAAGACTTCTGTGATGAGGTATCAAAAAATGCCACGCAGGAAACATGGCTGTCAACCGGTTGTTTATATCTCGGCAGTTTCCTGATGTTATTTGGCTTAAGCTTTTTAACAAAACTGTTATTCTCTTTGCAAACAACTTTTGAACTTGGCTATCTGCTTTATGATAGAGAAGACTTTTTGATGCGTTTCACAGATTTCTTCATGCTTACGTTACTTCTGTACATCTATCAGCGATATGCTTTCCATTTACCTAAAATGCGTATCCTGCTTTTGATCATAGGGTTTATAGTACTAGATGGAGGCCTTCATCTTATCGCTTTATTCCTTATCCCTGCACAGCTCCATATACCACTCCTTATGATTGCTAGCGATGTTGTTATATGCATCATCTTACTAGCCATCTACTTTCGGCTGACTTATCAACATTATCATCAATTTCTTAATCAAAAGAAATAACTAGATGAAATGGTCATCTTTACGTAGCCCATTTTTACACTCCTTTTGGATGTGCGCATCCATGATAAACTTCATTCAAATGCAAGAAGTTTATACATAAAGAAAGAAGGACACGCTTATGAAAAACAAAGCAAAAGATTTGAATTATTATTACAAAAACGCTTATATGAATATTTTACGTAATCTAAATTCTCAACATATCAGTTATCGTGTATATCAAGAAATTATCGATGATGTATTGGCTTTAGCCTTAGACAATCAACAGCGAGGCTTAAGCGTACAAGAGGCTTTTGGTGATCTTGAAGAATTCTGTAATCAGATTAGTGAAAATGCTGTGAAAGAAACGATGTTTGAACGTTGTATGCGTCTATTCTATATCTTTTCTATTGGTATCTTTGTGGTTTTTATCACAACGCTACTCTTAGCTATCCTAGGACTAGATACAACGATATCTCTTTCTCAATATACGATGATCATTTCGAGTCGATCCTTTCTAATGACGATAGCTATTTATACCGGCATTCTATTGGCTAATTATGCACAAGGCCGTACCATTTTTCGATTGAAAGAATATAGTTGGATCATCTATACGATTGTTTATGCTTCTTGTTATATAGGAATGATGGTTTGGGTAGAAACACATGATGACACATCTATCATCCTATCCTTCTTAACGGTTTTTCTCATTCTGTGTATCGCAGGAGTCATTTCCCTCATCTATCAAGTGCTCACGCGCAAACAGTATAAAAAATATAAAGGCTTATGATATAGGCAGAAGGTTTGCAATTTTCGTTGCTTTCCCCTATGATATTTCTAAGTGAGGTGGCTAAAATGAAAGTCTTATTTATTGAATATCCGAAATGCTCCACATGTCAAAAAGCGAAAAAGCACTTACTATCCCTTGGTGTCGAAGTAGAAGCGCGACACATTGTGGAAGATACCCCAAGTGTTGAAGAGTTAACCGCATGGTGGAAACGCAGTGGACTTCCCTTGAAAAAATTCTTTAATACCAGTGGAAATTTATATAAAGAACTGCATATGAAGGAACGTTTTCCTCTTATGCGTGAGGAAGAACAATTGAAATTGCTAAGTGAGCATGGCATGTTAATCAAACGTCCGCTTCTTGTAACAGAGCAAGTAGTTCTTGTTGGCTTTAAAGAAGAGAATTACACAAACTTATGTTCACAGTCTTGATTTTATGATATATTTAAAGAAAGTATATTGAGGTGATTGCATGAAATTAGGGGAATCTTTAGAAGATTATTTAGAAACATTGCTTATATTGGAAGAAACCGGAAAAATTCGCTGTGTAGATGTCGCAAGTCGCATGCATGTATCCAAACCCAGTGTAAACAAAGCCATGAATGTGTTAAAAGATAAAGGGTATGTCTTACAAGAAAGCTATGGAGATATTCATCTCACCGATGCCGGAAGAGATTTGGCAAAAAGTATTTATTTGCGTCATGAAACCATCAGCGGTTTTTTACAAGATGTACTTGGTGTCAGTGCTGAAAATGCTGATGAGGATGCCTGTCACATTGAACATGTCATCAGTGAGGAGACCTTTCAAAAACTGATGGATTTTAAAAACAAATATGCGAAATAAGCTGAAGAAACATCAACATCATTGCTGTCTTCCTTCAGTTTTTTTATGACTTTTTTATAATCAGCCGCATAACCCTTATATGAATACCTCGTACAGATTCTTTATCCATCATGATCTACATCTTTTTCATAACTCTACTAACAGTCGATTGATTATGAAAGCATGACACTGTAAGATATAGCCAGGAGGTGTATGTATGGATCAGATAAATAATGAAAAAGTCGGTTCGTATATAAGTGAATTAAGAAAAGCAAAAAAGCTTACACAAAAAGATTTAGCTGACAAGTTGTATGTATCAGATAAAACCGTAAGTAAATGGGAACGTGGAGTAAGCATGCCCAGCATACCCTTACTTATGCCCCTAGCAAATTTATTTGATATCACTGTTACTGAACTACTAAAAGGTGAGCATCAGAATATCGAATCCTTGACGAAACCATGCGATATTCATGCATACGATCACGTCATCTATCACACGCTACAACAGCATCGAAAACATTGGATCATCGCATATTTCCTATGCATCATCATCTTTTTCTTTGAAATTATCATGTTTACTATGGCAGATATCTCGTTATCAGACTTAAAAAGCAGCATAACTACCAGTGTTATCATCTTATTATTAGGAGGATATTTTTGTTTTCTTACCCCAAAGGTATTACCTTCCTATTACGATTCAAATAAGATTCATTATGTTATGCATGGTATTTTCAGAATACATTGCACCGGTTTATCTTTCCATAATGGGAATTGGCCATATATCTGTACCACAATTAAGAGTTGGGCACTGCTATCTGCTGATGTATTCATTCTCATCCACGGTATATGTATAAAATTATATGGTTCAACAGTTACAAGCAACATACAGGGCGTTTTACTAACCTTTCTTTTCTGTAGCTTAATACTTGCTATATATTATATAGGTAAAAAGTATGAATGATATAAAGAGTAGAAATACCTTTAAAGTTTCCCTTGTCAATATAAAATAAAGATAAGAAAATAGTATTTATCTAATAAATAAAATCTTCTTATCTTTTTTGTTTTTCAAAGTTCCTATAACCGCTATGTATTATAAAATAACCTTTGATAATTTCTTTCTAATTGCTCAGCCAACTCAGCTTCACTCATACCCTTTATTTCACATAAGCGTTGAAAGGTTACTTCAACATACATCGGCTCATTTTGTTTGCCGCGATGTGGATGCGGTGTAAGATATGGGCTGTCTGTTTCAACAAACAATCTGTCTACAGAAAGTTTTTCAGCAACCTCTGGAGCTCCTCTTGAATTTTTAAATGTTAATGGCCCGCCATAGGAAATATAAAAGCCTAATTTCATTGCCTCAACAGCTGTCTCATAACTTCCGCTGTAACAGTGGAAAATTCCTTGTAAAGGTCTGTGTTCTTTCAAGATGTCAAGCGTGTCCTTTGTGGCTTCTCGCATATGTATAAGAATCGGAATGTGGTATTTTTTCGCCATTTCAAGCTGACGTATAAAGCCTTTTATCTGATCTTCTCTTTTTACGTCATCCCAATGATAATCTAAACCTATTTCACCAAGTGCACACAACTCATGATGCTGTAATAAGCTTTCCAATCGTACATAATCTTTTTCTTCAAATTTATATAGATCATTGGGATGAAAGCCTAACGCAATATCAAAGATTGCAGGATGTTGTTTTTTTAAACTTTTTGCACGTTCAAATTCTTTAAAATTCGTACAAACAATCAGCATTCTTCCTACATGATGCCTTTTTGCATTTTCAATCACATCATCAATGCGTTCAAATAGATCATCACATGTGATATGACAATGAGTATCTGTTAATGTATAATCCATACCTTTCACCTTCTTTTTAAGAATCTGCTTCTGTAACCAGTCGATTAAAAACCATCCTATATTTACTTACCTAAACAGAAATTAGCAAATAATGTGTCTAATAAATCTTCTCGATGTACTTCTCCTAATATTTCTTTTAATGCCGTATAAGCTTCCTGTATATCGATTTCTACCACATCAAGTTCAAGTCCCATCGCAATCGCATCAACAGCTGACAGCATACTTTTTTTGGCTTTCATCATTTGTGATATTTGTCGTTCATTCGCTAATACGGGCTCTTCTATAACAATTTTATGACTGTCAAATAATCGATGTACTTCATGTATTAACGGTTCAATTTCATGATGCTGAGCAGAAATGCATATGCCTTTTATATGTTGATTAAGATCTTTTTTATTATATACAATAATTCTTGTCTTATTTTCAGTCATTTGCATCAGTTGCTGATCTTCTTCATCCAATGGACGACTGGCATCTAAAACTAAAATAATCAATTGTGCATCTTCGATAGCTTTCATACTTCTTTCGATACCGATTTTTTCAACAACATCTTCTGTTTCACGAATTCCCGCTGTATCTATCAAATTCAAAGTCAAACCACCCAAGTGAATATGACCTTCCACAATATCTCTGGTGGTTCCTGCTATTTCGGTAACAATTGCTTTATCTTCTTCCAGAAGGGCATTTAACAAGCTGCTTTTCCCAACATTTGGTTTTCCGATAATCGCTGTTTTGATACCTTCTTTCATCATTTGTCCACTTTCAGCACGTTCTAATAATTGATCAATTTGTGAAAGCCATTTTTGAATCTTAGGAAGTATCACTTCATTGCTCAACATCTCAACATCATCATATTCAGGGTAATCGATATTCACTTCTATATTCGCGATAATATCTAAAATATTTTTAATGAATGGCTCTAATAATTTTTTTACACTTCCGCGAATCCCATGCATTGCTAATTTCCGACTCTCATTAGAATCCGCTAGAATCATATCATTAATAGCTTCTGCCTGTGTCAAATCAATTCGGCCATTTAAAAATGCTCTGCGCGTGAATTCTCCCGGCTCTGCTAAGCGTGCCCCCTGCATCAGACAAAGTTGCAGAATCTTTTTTGTCACATAACGGCCGCCATGACAATTGATCTCTACGATATCCTCTCTTGTAAATGTTTTAGGAGCACGAAAAACCGATACTAACACCTCATCAATTTCCTCTTTTGTAATAGGGTCTAGGATAAAACCATAACTAATTGTATGACTTTTTTTTGATGTCAGATCAATCGAACATAAGGAATCAACAATTTGAATGGCCGCATCACCACTCATTCGTATGATCGAGATGGCGCCATCTACAGCTGCTGTTGAAATTGCCGCAATGGTATCTTGTAACATGTATAAACACCTGCCGTTTCTGACGTATATTGTATCATGTATATCACCATTTTTCCTATTCGTTTACCATCTTTTTCGCAGATAACGCATAAATTGTATGCTTTTGTAGATGCTTTGGGAAAAACAAGAAAATAACGCATAGCTGATATACACTACACTTTTCTTTCAAGCATCCTGTTTTTGTAAAAGCGGCATTTCTGTTTTGTTACCATTTCTTAGTGCTTAATGAAACGTAAGAATTTTATGTAGTAAAAACGCTTGAAAACAGGTATAATAAATATGCTTATCATTACAAGAAAGGGCTGAAAACATGGCAAAAAAAAGCACGAATAAAAAGGCGTTCTATAAAAAGCCTGAATTTTATTTCATATTGATATATGCCGTACTTACTTTAGCATTTATCGTTCAAGCATTTACAATTAATCTGATTCCTATGAAATATTTTATGATACTTGCTGTATTGCTTCTGTTACTATTATTGGCAATGTATTATTTACAGATGGGTAAAAGAGTAAATCGATTTAACCGAGCTTTAGGAAAAGTTCTCATCGTTATTCTTTCCTTATTATTAGCTGTAGGTAATTGGTATATATTTAAAACAAGTGATGCTTTCTCAAAAATGACAGGTAGTGATACCGATGTATCTATCCTATCCGTTGTTGTTATGAAGGATAGCAAAATGAAAGAAATCAATGACTTAAAGGATAAGAAACTTGGCACAATCTCTATTGGTGATTCAGAAACCCAAAACAAGGCATTGACAGATATTGAAAAAGATTTAGGATCTAAGCCAGTTACCATTAGCTATTCTTCTTATAAGAAATATGGTGATGACTTATACAATGGAAATGTGGACGCAATCTTAGTTAACGAAGGTTCTCGCGGGATGTTTGAAGAAGAACACTCTGATTTTAACAAAAAGACACGTGTCATTAAAGAATACCGATATGAGACCAAATCAAAAGCATTGGCAAAAGGTGTTGACGTTACCGAAGATCCATTTAATGTGTATATTACCGGTATTGATACGTATGGTTCTATCGCTACTGTATCGCGTTCCGATGTTAATATGATCGTATCTATTAACCCTAAAACACATCAGATTTTAATGACCGGTGTACCTCGTGATTTCTATATTCCTCAGGTATGTCAAGATAATCAGCTTGATAAATTGACCCATACAGGTATCTTTGGTGTTGATTGTACTTTGAAATCAGTTGAGAACTTTATGGATATCAAATTAAATTATTATGCACGTGTAAATTTCTCAAGTTTAATTAATATTGTCGATGCATTAGGTGGTATCACAGTAAATTCTCCATTTGCCTTTACGACAAATAACGGATATCAAATCAATGTCGGTGAGAATAATTTGAGTGGTGAAGCAGCCCTTGGCTTTGTTCGTGAACGTTATTCATTAGCTGATGGTGATCGTGAACGTAGCCGTAATCAAATGCGCGCTTTGACAGCTATCATCAACAAAGCCTTATCCCCTACGATTATCACAAACTATACAGGTATTATGAGTGCTGTAAGCGGCAGCTTCCAGACAAATATGTCACAAAGTGAAATGACAGCATTTGTAAAAGCACAGTTGAATGATATGAGTGGCTGGGATATCAAGCAAATTCAAGTGAGTGGCCGCGGCGCAACCAAGTGGACACCGGCAAATGGATTTAATGCCTATGTTATGGTACCAAATGAAGCCTGTGTAACGAATGCTATTAAGTTAATTAAAAAGATAGATAAAGGTGAAACCATTACACAAGCAGATATTGATCATCAAAATGAGCTTGTTTCAAAAGCCGGATAATACTATCTATTATAGGGAAGTTTCGTCTTTATCGTTTCTTCGAAAAGACATCATGACGTATCCCAATTATTAGTAGCGATAGTTCTTATCTTTCAAATAAAGGAAGTAATCTTATTATCTTTAAAGAATAAAGTAATCTCAATAGAAAAGAAGAAGTTTGTAAACCTATTGGATATGATTTCATTCAGTATCCATAGCCTGCAACCTTCTTCTTTTTTTCTTCCATCGTGTAATGAATTTGCCTTTAATTTGCAATATGATGATGAAAAACCGGCGTTGTATCATCGATGATCCGAAATTCAAAGCCTTGTTGTATATAACTGTTTAACAGCGTAGGCAAAGCCTCAACAGTAGCTTTATTGGCACCTCCATCATGCATAAGCATCATGACCGTATCCTGATTTCTTACTTCTTTTAGCCCTGTGTTTATCAAAGAATCCACGCTTGTATAACAATTTCCATCGCCATTAGAGGCATTCCAGTCATAATAGTGATACCCATGTTCCTCGACTTTTTTAGCTAATTTACTCATAATCTTAGAGGCGTATTTCCGTGAGACTGTATTACTGACACCACCTGGAAAACGCAGAATTTTTGTCCTTTTTCCTGTTTGTTTCTCAATGATATCGTTCATTTTTTCAACATCTTTAAAATAACCATCTACACTTGTATAAATCGTCTTATAGTCATGTGCATATGTATGAACCCCTATCGCATGGCCTCTTTTTACCTCTTCTTTAATCATATTTATATGATCTGGGCTTTCTGCTGTTACGAAAAAGGTTGCTTTCACATGGAAACGATCTAGAATATCTAATATTTCTTGCGTATTCTGACTTGGACCATCATCAAAGGTAAGATACATCACTTTTTTCTTCTCGCTGCTTACCTTTATCAATTCAGCAGATGGCAAGACGGATGCCATCATCGCAATTACTAGCAAAAAACCACAACAACACAAAAACACACGCTTTGCTAATTGCTTATCCATACAATCACCTCATGAGTTATTGTTCCCCGAGGTGTTAACTTTATTTGCGATGGCAGATTCTTTTCGTAAACTGCCTCGACTTACCGAATGTAACATCATGCATAATTTAAATACCCCAATATATTCTACTCTGATGTACTTTCTTGTGAATTCAAAGAATTATGATGTTTCTTCCTTTCTGAAATTACATTTCTATAGTAAAATAAAAGACAAGGAGGGATAGTATGCAAATTGATTCATCTCTTATTCATGCCTTTTTACATGATTTACCTATGGAACAAACCAGCGGATATTCCTATGTATCTGGCTTTCAACAACCAGATAGCAAACGTAAAGATGTCGTTTCCGCATTACTAAGTGAACTGGAAACGATTGTCGAGGAATTCCCGGTATTTAATAAAGATATCTGGTTAAGCTTATTTTCCGATATGGATGAGCTTCTTGCTTCATTAACCATCATACCGGTTGTCGGAAGTACCTCAGCCCCAATGCGTACCGAAGTTTTCAAGCATAACGTTATCATTTTAGATCTGATTCATATTGCTGATTATACAAGAATCCTCTCTCAAATGACTTATATCATGCAAAATTATATCACTTTGGAAATAACCAAGCTTTGTATACGTCATCGTTACCCTTTGTCAACTCACCATTATCTTGACATGCTAGATGATATGACATTTACTCATGGGCTGGCTAATTGGTTAGCCTGGAATCGCAATTGTAAAGAGTATAAATTTCAAGATGACCGCTATGAGCCTCACAAAGAAAAAGCATTTGGCATGTTGGCACAAGCTATTACAATAGAAAATAAAGCTTTGCAGCATACCGTATTGCATAAAGCATTACATAGTGACTTTTGGAATCAATTTACGGCAGTAGCCGGTATGTTTTATTTTGATGATGTTTATCATGATATAGGAAAAGATGGTATCTTATTGCTTTATCGACATGGGCCTAAACATTTTATTCACACCATTTTTCATACAAACGATAAATAGAACATACGTTTCTTAAAAAGCTAAGTACCATGAGTTATCAAATAAGTTTAATGAATTATAAAGAAGTTTGTTGAATTAAAAAAATTTCGATGATTAACAAATAAGTTTGATGAATTATAAAGAAGTATGTTAAATTATGAAACAAAGTTTGATAAGTTATAAGAATAGAAAAGCAATAAAATATCCTTTATAAAGACTTATATAAGAAAAGAGTCGTGACATTACACGGTATCTCTCACATTTGCCACTTCATTTGTGAGAATACATTCGTATATGCCTTGACTCTTTTTTAATAAATATATTTTATGATGTTTAATAATTGTTAGGAGATGCCTCTTCAGGAGAGCCATGTTGCTGTTCTGCCTTGATTTCAAAATGAATCATCAATGACAACAGTGCTCTTAGAAGAATGATCGCACCTAAAATGAGGATTTCATTTAGACTGCGGACAAGAACCGTCTTTAAAATTTCGGCTCCCATCTTAAATTCCAGTCCCAATGCCAGAGCATTTGCTAATTCGATACGTATCGGGTATCGTTTCTTTGTCAGAAAAGCTTTACTATAATGATAGAAAGCCTTAACCGAACCGAAGGTGATTACTGCAATCCCAATTAGTTCCAGTAAAGAAATAATTTCTGGCAGGAATTGTGCAACGATATGTTCCAGCATATAAATTCCTTTCTATGTATTTTTTTATTCAGCGTAACGGGAAACAATTGGACTTACTGGGCGGTTTTCTTCAATTGCCTTAATGACATCACCAAGTACCGGTCCAACAGATAATACTTTCATTTCTGGATACTGAGCAGCTTTCTCATCTTGTGCAATTGTATTTGTACAGATGAAACCTGCTAAATTACTTGCTTTTAAACGATCAATTGCAGGTCCGCTTAATACCCCATGTACACAAGATGCGTATACAGCGGTAGCACCCTTTTCATACAACATGTTAATACCTGCTGTTAATGTTCCGGCAGTATCTACAATGTCATCTACCATGATGGCAACCTTACCATTTACATCACCAATGATATTCATCGCTTCTGCCACATTTGGTTTTGGGCGACGTTTATCGATAATAGCCAATGGTGCATGCAGAATCTCCGCTAACTTACGCGCACGCGTAGTTCCTCCATGGTCCGGAGATACAACAACTACATCCTGCAGATTTAATTCTTTGAAATATTTACCGATGATTGGAATTGCTGAAATATCATCCGCCGGAATATCGAAGAATCCCTGAATCTGTGTAGCATGAAGTTCCATTGTGATTACACGGTTAGCTCCTGCTCTTTCAAGTAAATCAGCAACTAATTTTGAGGTGATTGGCTGTCTTGGTTTTGCCTTACGATCCTGACGTGCATAGCCAAAGTATGGCATTACGACAGAAATATGTCCAGCGCTGGCACGTTTGCAGGCATCAATAGCAATCAACACCTCCATGATGTTACTGGAAACCGGTGCGCAGGTAGACTGTACGATAAAGACATTCTTACCACGTACAGATTCCCCAAGTTCAACCATGATTTCTCCATCGGAGAAGTGTTTTACATCACACTGTCCCAGAGGAATACCCAGTTGACTGACGATTTCATTTGCCAGACCCACACTGGATGTTAACGCAAATACTACTGTTTTGTTTTCCATTGTTCCCTATTCCTTTCCTATTTGTTCTTATACTTTGATCCATAACCTTTCTTTATGGACTGACGAGAGCGGGCAATTCCCATATCACCATCATCTACTGAATCAGTAATCGTAGAACCTGCCGCAAGCAAAGCGTTTTCGCCAATGGTCACAGGCGCAATTAGATTACAATTGCTGCCAATAAATGCACCATCTTTAATCGTCGTGCGATATTTGTTCTTACCATCGTAATTGACGGTCACAACACCACAGCCAAAGTTGACACGCTCGCCAACATCACTGTCTCCCACATACGTTAAGTGCGCACATTTACTTCCATTGCCAAAGTGTGAGTTTTTAAATTCCACAAAATTTCCAATACGACAATTCTCACCAATTTCCGTATTGTTTCTTAAATGTGACATAGGACCGATTGTTGTCTTAGCCCCTACCTTACTTTCAACAATTTTGCTGCTATCAATGGTCACACCATCTTCAATAAGCGCATTGCGTAAGAAAGAATTCGGTAAAATTGTCACATGGGAACCTATCTTAGTGTTTCCCTGCAGATGCACATTGGGATAAATCGTTGTATCCTCTCCGATTTCCACATCAGCATCAATATAGGTGTTGTCTGGATCCAGAATGGTCACACCATTTAACATGTGTTTATGATTAATGTGCTTTTTCATCCAGCTATTGGCTTTTGCTAAATCAACACGATCATTCACACCCATGGTTTCCTCTGCATCATCTACGATCATCGCATTTACCTTTTCATTATGCTTATGAAAAATTTCTACCAGATCTGTTAAATAATACTCATTCTGGGCATTGTTGGTGGTGATTTCTTTTAAACCATCAAACAGCTTGCTGGTCTTGAAACAGAAAATTCCAGTATTGATTTCTTTAATGGCTAATTCCTCAGCACTGCAATCTTTTGCTTCAACGATTTTTTCAACCATACCATCACGATTACGTACTATACGTCCATAACGCTCACCATCCGCTAATACGCTAGTCAATACGGTACATGCATAGTTTTGATTCGCCGCAAATGCTTTCAGAATTGTTTCTTTCTGAATACAAGGTCCATCCCCATTTACGATAATGGTATCGCCGTCTTCTTCAGCTAATGCCTTAGCTTGCATGACAGCATGCCCGGTACCCAACTGCGGTTCCTGTAATGCATATTCTACGTCATCTTGTAAATACTCCTTGACGCTATTTGCTCCATGTCCGACAACAACAATGATTCGATCAACCTCGGCAGCCCTTAATGCCGCGATAATATGTCCGATCATCGGTTTATTTAACACCGGATGCATGACTTTACATAGTGAGGATTTCATTCTGGTACCTTTACCAGCCGCTAATACTATTGCAGATTTCATAAAAAAATTACCTCCATTCCTATTTTATCAAAAAAGCCAAGTAAAAAAAAGGTATATCGCCTATTTCCTACCCAATTTCCGTTGTTTTCCATATGTTTACGAATGTGTACTTCACCATGAAGATTAAATGTGGCAATGTTCCTTAACCTATGATACCATGTAGACATAAGGCAGGTTGATAAATTTATGAACGATAAAATGCTATTTCTTTTTGATGTTGATGGTACACTCATTGATACAGAAACCCATCAAATTCCCCTTTCTACAATCACAGCCTTGCAACAGCTGCATAAACAAGGGCATTTATTGGGAATATCGACAGGACGTTCTTTGCCATCATTGAAGAATGGCGGTTTTGCTTCCTTAATTGATTGGGATTTTTTCTTATGTAACAATGGTCAGGCAATCTTTAATAAAAAACAAGAAATCTTACATCTCGCCTGTATTCCACAAGCGAGTGTTGAAAAGTGTATGCAGGTGGCACATGCCCAACAAAATCCTATATTGATAATTCATGGAGAAGGTGAATATCTTACTGCTGCGCCTAATGAGCTGGTTTATCAGGCTTTGGATTTTTTTAAAGAACTTGTTCCAGAAGTTAAGCCTTATGATGGACAACCAGTCATCATGATGATCGCTTACGGTCCCTTACAATACGATTATGCATCTTATCATGAAATTGATGGTATACATGTTATTCCCGGATTATCCACGTATGCCGACATCGTATTAAAAGATTATCATAAATATAAAGGCATCCAATACTTGTTAAAACATCTGCAAATGGATTCCTACATTGCCTTTGGGGATAGTTTAAACGATGTAGAAATGTTGACACATGCTGCCATAGGCGTTGCTATGGGAAATGCTCATGAAGATGTAAAAGCAATCGCTGATTATGTAACGACAAAAGTTAGTGAAGATGGTATCCTGCAAGCATTAACTTCCTTACATTTTTTGTAATTTTAATTCAAATAAGCCTTAATTTTAAGTATTAACTGTTTTCTTATGCTATTTATGATAATATTCTAATGATCACATCACGGTGAAACATGATACAAAAAAAGAATCCTTGGCAATTCATTCACGCAATGATTTACTGAAACAGGTTTGAATATTATCTCTTTCAAGTAATCTCATGCTTAGAACTTGCTGATGATTCTTTTTCTTTATTCACTTCATATCCTAGTTGTACAAGATTTGCAAAAGCCGATAGGAATACATTTTGTCTGATACTAACATTTCCATATAAAGGATCCTCATTTAACATCTCATGCTTTTGGTAAACCATCCATTGATAAAGGGAACACAAGCTGTACTACAAAAATGTCTTCTACCTCCTGAATCACTAAAGTAGCATTCATGTAAGACAGCATTTTTCGTACACTCTTTAATCCGATATGAGAACTTTCTTCTTTTGAAATATCCTCTTTCTTATCATTTTTAATACACATGCATAACTGCTTTTCTTCACAGCGTAAACTTATTTCCATTTGTGATGACCCATATTTGCGGATATTTGATAATAAATTATCGAATATTCTTTTTAACAAACTCGTTTCAGCCATAATCTTAAATGGTTTTGCGTCAATAAGCAGCTGAATCTCAAAACCACTGTCAATCAATTCATTGCCAAAGGCCTCGAGCATCACATTTACCTGATCTTGATCCATCAACTGCAATTGGATATTCTCATCCTGTGCATAGATTAGGAAATGCGTAAACAAACGATCAGACATATCTTTAATTTGATCAGCCTTTATTTTACACTTACGAATATATTCCGAACGTTCTTCTTCATTCTTATATATTTTCATGTCAAGAATATCAAGATAACCAAGGAGGGAGGTCAATGGCGTACGTAAATCATGACTCATCGCTGTAACCAAATCCTGATTTGCTTGTTTTGCTTCTTTTTCACTTCGCATGTTTTCATCTAATACAGAACGCAATTGGTTCAATTGAATTGCCAGATCTGTTAATTCATCTTTACCTTCATAAAGAATCGGATGTTGAAAATCCCCACTTTCTATCAGCTTCATTTCATCCCCTATTTTTAGGATGTAATTTATTTTACGGCGGATATAGCGCATGATCAGTAATAGAAATAGCATCACACAAAGCACAATAGCACCTATTACATACAGCTCCATAAACCAAACACCTTGATAAGAATACACGGTCAAATTATATGTACCATCATAAAACTTTAATGTATAATCTTCATATTGTGGATAATATAACATTAATAGAAAAGAAGATGTTTCTATGTATACATCCTTTTCCAAAGGACTGGCATGATCCGTATAATAGACCCCTTCAGAATCATATAGCTGCATCGTAAGATGGCGATATTCTTTCATTTCTTCACGGATGCGTTTCTGATCATTTTTTGATATATGTTTCTTGGTAATCGTAGTTTGCAATCGGGCTACCGATTCAGCTGTTGATTTTGTTAAGGCTGTTTCATCAATAATGAAATGAAAAACGCGATAACGGTTCATGAACAAAATAGCAAATAATAAAGCACTGGCCACAAAAGAAATTAACACTATCATAACCAGTTTAATACTTAATCTGGATATTCGTGTTTTTCTAATCAAAGCGATACCCCTTTCCCCAAATAGTACGTATATACTTAGGATTGGAAGGATCAACTAATAATTTTTTCCTTAAATTCCGTATATGTACCATGATCGTGTTATTGGCAGTATATAAATAGGATTCATCCCATATGCTTTCGTATAATTCTTTATTAGAAAAGACGCGCTTAGGATTGGTAATCAGTAATTGCAAGATACGATACTCTATCTCGGTAAGATTTACTTCTTCATCACCAACCCATACACGATTACTATTTTGATCCACTTTCAAATCATTACGTTCTATAATATTACTTTCTTCAATATTACTTTTTCCACGATATACATAAAAACGACGTATAAGAGCATTTACACGAGATAAAAGCTCGCTATATGAAAATGGTTTAATAAGATAATCATCGCCACCACTGTTAAAGCCGTCTTCTTTATCTTGATCTAAAGTCTTTGACGTAAGAAATAAAATAGGTACATTGGTTAATTCACGGATACGTCGACATGTCTTAAAACCATCCATACCGGGCATCATGATATCTAAGATAATAAGATCCTGTGCTTCGCATTTTGTAATAGCTTCTGCACCATTGTCAGCTTCATTCACAATATATCCTTCATTACTTAATAGTACATTGACCACTTCTCGGATTTCTTTATTATCATCTACGATCAGGACATTATATGCCATACCATCACCTGGTATATTGTAATGAACTCACCTAAGCAGTCATTCTTACAATATACGCATCCTTTCTATACAATGTTTTCGTCTTCATTATATAACATTTATATGAAAACACTAGTAAATAATAAGGGTTTAAGACTTTTTAAGATTTTCCAAAATGATTCTAACGTTTTTATTCCAGCGCATAAATTGTATGTAAACGAATGATAGTTTCAAACACAGCATCAATTCCTATTTCATCTATCCAAGAGCATAACGCATGCAAATCATCTTGTTCGTTTGATATTTCCATGATATCTACGATTATTTGAAAGATTTCTGAATCTGTAATAACGAGCCCTCCATTCAAAACACATGCAACTGATGGTACACTTTATTTTACCACTTTTAACTATATATAGTTAACTTGAATTCAGAAATTTCTTTGTTCTATCGATTCTAAAAATATCTATTCATGATTCCTCATTTTTATGATTCCCCATAATGAAAAAAAAGACGTAATGGAGTGACGACTTTGAAATGAACTATTTATCTAAACTTTAAGATTCATTTCCCTTGTGTCAATTCGCATTACAGCCTTTTTATAATTGTATGTTCCTGTTTCTATCATCCATTATTTGGTGCATCCTTCTTGATAATTTTTTCTTCTAACACTTCAAACATGAGTGCCGCATCATTCTTATTTACTTGTTTCTGTAACATCAAAACGCGAACACTTAATTCTCGATAACCAAACAGAACGCGTATTTCATCACCAATTTTTACATCCGTAGATGGTTTTGCTACTTTTCCGTTAACATAAACACGTTGTTGATCGGCTAATTCTTTTGATACTGTTCGCCGTTTTAAAATACGTGCTGTTTTCAGATATTTATCTAATCGCATCGTAACTTCACCTCTACGGTATAGTTTACCATTTATTGTGATTGTTGGCGAGATAAAAGTTGTGTAAATGCCTCCAACGCATATAACTGTTCTTTATCTAATACACTTTTATCATATAGCATAACAAAGGCTCCAAACCAATCGCCAAAAGAGGTAATCGGATAGATAATACCATCATATGCCGTATCTTGATTTTTCATGACCATTGTATTTTTAAAAACTTGCATGCGATGAACATGACATTGTTCTAAGAAACTTTCGCGCAAATTAATTTGTTTTTTGTTTAGCCATTCATCCTGGATAAACCAAACAGTATTTTGATACATTGCATGTAAAGTTTCACACATAATATTTATTTCTTCCATATGATTTGACATGATATCATGTTTTTGAATTACGATGCGATCATTATCAATGAAAAATTCAATAGAATCTCCTTCTTTCAATCGATATTGTTTTCTTATTTCTTTAGGGATAACCAAACGTCCCAAATCATCCAGTCTTCTAACGATTCCAGTAGCTTTCATAACGACACTCCTTTACAACGTGTAGTATGAGCATTTTCATTTGAAATATTCGTTTCTTAAACGGGAATGCGTGATACTTATAAATTTGTTGTATATATAGTTAATTTAACTATAATTGGTTAAACTTTCTATAGCGAATCTTTTAGAATAGGTATTAGAAAAGGAGTGATTCCAATGACACTACAAGAAGTATGCTGCCAACGTATTCAGGAATTATGCGATGAGCGCAACATTTCCATGAATAAACTTAGTATTTTATGTGGTATGACACAATCAACACTAAGTAATATTACCTCTGGAAGGAGTAAGAATCCAACTGTTTCCACAATCAAAAAGATTTGTGATGGTATGGATATCACACTAGCAGAATTTTTCGATTATGAACCGTTTAATGAATTAGATCAGGAAATTAAATAGTCTTTATAGAGAAGAGATGCAAGCAATTGCATCTTTTTTCTTTTGCCATGAAAATTAAGTCTAATCTGCTGTTTTTGCTAATATTCTATTGCTTTCCTTTTGACAGGTTATATATCTACAAGTTTTTTCTCTTATGAAATAGTATAGAAAGAAAGGAGGTGACATCTATGCAAAACAATATACAGAATGATTATGGTTTACCTTCTGAAGTATGTACAAATTTATCTACACACCGTAGACAGGTGGTAGGTATGGCTTATGTTCCAATGCAAAAATGGAGTATGCCAATGCCATTGGAAAAAGGATTTTGCAGTGGCACAATATTCTATGATTTAAACAAACCATTTCGACCATAAATGAAAGGAGGTCCTTTTTATGCATGATGATGTTTTGACACAGTTACAAATGTATGATTTTGCTCTGCAGGAAGCTGCTCTTTTTCTAAATTCTCATCCACACGATAAAGAAGCTTTATCGTACTATCGCACAATGCAATGTTGCAGTAAACAGGCGAGAGAAGAATATGAAGCCTTGCATGGCCCATTAACAAACCGTGAGAATAATAGCTGTTCATGGGAATATATACATGGTAAATGGCCATGGGAAGGAGATAAGTAAGTATGTGGGTATATGAAAAGAAGTTACAGTTTCCTGTTCAGATAGAACATCCGGATCCATCTTTTGCGAAAATTGTCATTACGCAAATTGGAGGTCCAGATGGTGAATTGAGTGCTTCCATGCGTTATTTGAATCAGCGATATGCGATGCCTTATGATCGAGTGAAAGCGATGTTGACCGATATTGGAACAGAAGAATTAGCTCATCTGGAAATGGTTTCCGCCATCGTCTATCAACTAACACGCAATCTTAGTGTAGATGAAATTAAAAAAGCCGGTTTTGATGCTTACTATGTCGATCATACAACCGGTATCTGGCCACAAGCAGCAAGTGGTGCTCCATTTACTTCAACTTACTTCCAATCAAAAGGTGACCCTATCACAGACTTGATGGAAGACATGGCAGCAGATGGTGCCGCTTTGTAAGATCAACATTGACTGTATAAGTGGTGTTTGCGATAATCAGGCATACCCGCTGCCAGCTTATAAGAATTTAGAAATTCCAATGTATTTCAATAGGTACTTCTTTTGTGACAGGGTCTTTTTTTCCAACTTCTATATAGTCAATCAGCTTATCAACGATTTCCCTGTTTAAATGTTCAAGATTGGTATATTGCTCAATTAACTGGCGTTTGTTATCACCAGCTTGTATCTTTCTTTCCATAATGTCAAGCTGTTTTTGCGTATCAATCACCAGTTTTTCTAACCTTTCCTTTTGAGTTGAGAAGTCTTTGGATAAGTCCAAATAGTCCTGCTCTGACAAGATACCCTTAACCTTATCTAAATACAACTCACGAATACCTTTGGTATATTCTCCAATCTTACTTTGATACGCGGCTATTTCCTCTTTCAGAGCCTTCTGTTTTCCTCTTACATCACTGTTAAAGATTACACTTTGTTCCAGTTCATCTTTATCCAGATATGCGGCAGACAGCTTATTGATTTCTGTAATCACCGCCTGTTCCAACTTAGGTACAGAAATGAAAGAACCAACACAAGCATTCTTAGAAACGTGTCGGCTAGAACACCCTAAATATCGTCTGCCATCAGACTGTTTATTAGAACGCATAACATAACCGCAGTTCATACAGCGGGCTTTTTTGGCAAATAACCCAATCGTACCTGCTGTAAATGGCTTTGCCTTTTGAGCTATCAACACCTGTACCTTATCCCACAATTCACGGTCAATGATCGGTTCGTGCGTACCCTCGACAATGTACCACTCACTTTTCGGACGTGGCTTATTTTGCTTTGTCTTGTAGGATACACTCCCATATTTGCCCTGTACCATATTGCCAATATAAACTTCATTTACCAGCATATCGGAAATAGCATAATATTTCCATAAGGTACTGTTCTTGCCTTTGGGTGTTCGACAGCGTAAACCATGAAGCCGCTTGTATTCCGTTGGGTTGGGAATACCTCGATCATTCAGCATGCGGGCAATGGCAGTTTTTCCATAGCCTTGTGAAAACAGAGTAAAAACTTCTCTGACAACCTGTGCAGCTTCTTCATCAATAATCAAGTGTCCTTTTATATTAGGGTCTTTTTTATAACCAAAGAGAGCAAATGCTCCAATGTGACGACCGTTTTTTCTTAGATCTGTCAGCACACTCTTGATGTTCTCCGACATATCCTCCAAGTACCATTCATTCACCAATCCGTTAATCTGTCTTGATTTCTTATTTCCTTTATTTGCGGTATCCGCATTATCAACTATACTAATAAAGCGAATACCCCAAATGGGAAATAGACCGTGGATATACTTTTCTACCAATTCAAGCTCCCTGGTAAATCTGGATTGCGTCTTACATAAGACAATATCAAATTTATGGTCTTTTGCGTCGTTCAGTAACTTGTTGAACTCTGGTCGTCGTCGGTCAGAGCCAGTGTAATCATCATCACTGTAAATATTGTAGACCTCCCACCCTTGTTCTAAAGCATATTGAAGCAGCATAGACTTTTGATTTTGAATACTGTTACTGTCATCTGTTTCTGATTGTTTGTTTCTATCTTCTTCGGATAAGCGGCAATATATCGCAACCCTTGACGTATTCATCATGTTTTGTTCTCCTTTTCAAAGATGGCAAAACAAACGATCACTGCTTATGTTATGATAACACTTTGCAGAATCGCTTGTTTAACAACTCGCAGGGGTAGAGTGCCCCTTACTTTTTTCAAATTGGTTTATCAATTCTATCCATTTCATAGTAAACACTTTCTGCAGAGCCGCTGTATCACTATTTTTAAAAACATTCTTGCAAACTACTTTAACATCATTTGCCATGAAACCACCTCACTACACTATATTTAAAAAGCATCCAAAAATGCTTGTACATAATGAAATAAGTTATCTATTCATATGAAGGAATCAGATGGCTTTAGAAAGCTCCATGGGACGCTCACCATTTCCAGTGTGATGGATGATGCGTATTAGACGAGTGTATCAGTATGCTGATATATAGAACATAGCCGCAATCTTCTTTCAGCATATGAAACGCTTTAACTCCAAGTGCGAATTTTATAATTGTATAATTTGCGTTTTGTCCCTGCTCTATGTTCGCAGAGGTAGAAATGAGATTCCTTAAAAGTCCCAGATACAAATGAAATATTCATTGCGTGCTCGTAGGAAGCGTGCTATACTTGAGTTAGTACCAACATGAACAGGGTTATTCTGATATGAACAGGGTTACCCTAATATGAGTAGAGAGATAAAAAATAAACTAATAATTTATTGCTTCGCTGAAAATCACCAAGGAACGGTATACACATAAGAGCAGGTGTCCCCTGCTGGAGGATAGAAATGGAAAATGATAATGTACTTAGCGAGCTGATTTACGAATACTATGAATCGCGAATTCTTTTTGGCATGTACCAATATGGCGACCAGTTAAGATCAATTTCACAGATTTGTGCTTCCTTTGGTCTGGCGCGAAATACGGTGCAGACTGCTTTGGACAAATTGGAGGCAGCTGGATACATAAAAACAGAACAGCGGAAGATGGCCATAATCGTGTACCAGGGGACAGAGAAAACCTTCAGAGAAAATGCTATGAAGTATTTTGTTCCGCGCAGAGATGGAATGCTAGATATTAACCAACAAGGGGCTCTGCTATTTTCTACGGTCTGGGAGATGGGGTTGAAAAACTTAGAACGGAGTATCTCAGCAGGTTTATACAAGAAAACAAATGCAACAGGGATATTGAGTGAGGAACCAACAAAATTGTATTATGATGTCCTAAGAACTTTCAACAATGGCTTAATGGAAAGTCTATACTGGCAATTCTTGCGTTATCTCAATTATTTTTATCCCAATAAAGAGTACGGCATGGTCAATTATATGGAAGATGGTCTTTTGTCAGTTGAGAAAGCCACCCGCATGAAGGCGGAAACAGATGCTTACTACTATCAGAACTTTCTGGAAGTCAAGGCATTTGTCGATTCCATTCCCGAGGAACATCACTTGAAAAATGTGCCGCAGATTCCGTTTACATGGACGATGTATCGAAAACGGCCGCAGGTGCGCTATACCCTTGCCTCCACCATTATTCGAGAGATTTTCTGGGAGGTCTATCCCGTTGGCAGCTATCTGCCGTCCCTGCCTAAAATGGCAGAACGGTATCATGTGTCATTGAGCACAGTACGTCGGACCCTGGATGTACTACATTCACTGGGGGTGACGAAAGCCTACATGGGGGTCGGGACCCGGGTATGTATGGAGCCTATCAATCCGTATATACTTAACACGCGGGAAATGCAAGAGAACTTGACCCTGCACAAGGAAGGAATGGAGTTTCTCTTTTTGACAATATATAACGTAACTCTCTTTACTTTGGAATCAATTACCGTGGAAAAGAGAGAAGCTTTATTGCAGGAAATCAGCAAACTTCACGGTAAAAATAACGATATTCTGTGTATTGATGTCCTCTTAAAGTTTATCTCTACTGAAGTTCCCTCTGTATTCTTGAGGGAGTGCTATGGTAAGTTGAGGGAGCTGATGGCGTGGGGATATATTTTCTCTGCCGTGTTAAGAGGCTCTGGTGAACAGCCACATATGGATTTGAACGATTTTATCGCTCAGCTGGAAACAGATATGATGGCGGAGCATTGGACGGCGTGTGCACAATCTTGGCAGGCGTTTATGAGGATAGACTGGACTTTTTACGCACAAGGTTTTCATTGGAAAACCCTAAGGATCAGATATGAGGACAGTGGTGTAAAAGGTTCGTGCAACGTAAAACAAGAGAGAATTTGGGGCTAAATGCCAGTCAAAAATGAAAGAGCCAAGCTCGTCTTCAAGGGAAGCATAACGAGATTGGCATGAGTAAACATTCTAGCAACATATCTTCATCCCATTTGAGCAGACAGCGGCATCATGGAGAATCTCAAGATGCTGGTCGTGGATGATGAAGGCTTCTGCGCCCATGCGCATATGCTGCTTGAAAAGGCGGAGACTGACAAGCCCATCGCAACGACGAAGTAGGCCATTATGGCCATACAAACAGTGTTAAAGATCCATTAGAAGATCGGTAATTCAATGTATGATTAATAAAATACCGGATTTCAATGGAAGCGAGGTAATTCAGCGGATCCGCAAAGTGCTTAGGCGTATGCGTTGGTTCTATTATCTCATGGCATGATCGAAGGGAGAGCGTGCACGAAGCGAAAGCGATAGGAATGAACAGCCATATTAAGAGGCCGATTGAAGTGGGTGTGCTTTACAGAAAAATATCAAAACTGTTATAGGAGTGATGTGAATCATCATCGTTGGGAGAAAATTATGTTGAAGAAAATACGAAATATGAAACTAAAGTTTAGGTTGTTATTATCGTATGCAATGGTAATCGCAATATGTCTGTCGGCAAGTATTGCCGCTCTATTCATGCTGAATAGAATTGGCGATAATCTTTCCTCTTTTTATCGTAATAATTATACAGTGACGATCAATGTGTGGCTGGCGAAAAGGGAGATGCAGGCTGCACGAGGGGATATCTTAAATGCCATATTGGAGTCTGATGTGGAAGAATCCGCGGAGTACATTGATAAGGCGAAGGAAAGCCTCAGAAACATGCGCGCTACATTTCCCGTAATCCGTAACTCCTTCAAAGGGGACATCGCGATGGTGGATAGGGTGGATAAACGGCTGCAGGAGGCCATCGTCTACCGTGACAAAGTATTCGCTTTGGTGGAAACGGGGAAAACGGATGAGGCATACGAGGTCATGAAGTCCAGTTATATTCCGGTTCTGAATCAGATGGCGGATCTTCTCCAACAGATCGCGGATGTGGCGGCGCATAACGCCCAGGATATGGTGAAGGAAGGGGAATATGCGCAGGCATCGGCAATCACTGTTATCATGATCATCATGACATTCAGTATCGTGTCTGCGGCACTGCTTGGCATCTATATTTCCAACAGCATCCGCAAGCCTGTGAAGGAGATTGAGGATGCCGCCCAGCAATTGGCAAACGGTCAGTTAGACGGCGTGTGCGTTTCCTATACGTCGAGAGATGAACTGGGAAAGATGTCGGATAGTATACGGGATTTAATCAGCTATCAAAAGACGATTATTGAAGATATCAGCGATATCCTTGGCGATATGTCCGAGGGAAATTTTAAAGTTCAATCCAATGTCAATGAATACTACATGGGGCATTATGACCGCATCCTAGTGTCGATGTGGGGACTGCGGGATAAACTAAGTGATACCCTCTGGCGGATCAGCCAGTCCGCAAGGCAAGTGGCGAATGGTAGTGAACAAGTATCCTCAGGAGCGCAGATCCTTGCGATCGGGGCGGAGGAACAGGCCGATTCGATTGAAAAACTTGCCATAGCTGTAAATGAAATATCTGAGCAAGTCAGGGTAACAAAGGAGAACGCGGATAAAGCGCGCAACCAGACAGACCGTGCGGGCGCACAGGTTTCTGAGAGCAACCAGCAGATGCAGGAAATGATTAGTGCAATGAACATCATCAGTGAAAGGTCCGATGAAATTTACAAGATAGTGAAGACTATTCAGGATATTGCATTCGAAACGAATTTACTAGCCTTAAATGCCTCTGTAGAGGCGGCAAGGGTCGGTGAACTGGGGACGGGATTTGCGGTGATTGCGCGAGAAATACGCAGTCTAGCGGATAAGACGGCAATGGCCTCCAAGAACACGACAGCTCTGATCAAGGAATCGGTGGCAGCGGTAAAAAATGGAGAAAAGGTTGCCCACACGGCGGCCGATTCGCTGCTGCAGGTTATCGAGTGTACAAAACAGGTGATTTTTATGGTGGATAGGATTGCTTCCGCCACAGAAAATCAACATAAATCCATTTCTAATATCACAGCGGAGGTGAGCCAGGTTTCGGATGTGGTGCAGAATAATGCCTCGATATCCGAGGAGCTGGCGGCCGCAAGCGAGGAGCTTTCTACACAGACGCAGATGCTGGATCATATGATTGGGCAGTTTCAGTTGTATGAAAAACGGTAGGCAGTATAAGGAGGATGGCTTGTTTCAACCATGTAGAGCTTGCAAATACGAGCTTACCAGACGAAATATTGTTGCAAATAGACAACCCCACTGGCTTTTATTCTTTTACCACCGTATCGCAGATTCGTGTTGTCATATTGTTTGGCATATATTAAGGATTGGATTGCATACGATTGAACGATGAAATTTTTTGCAGGATAGTTTGTTTTATCTTCTATATTATAAGATTATGTACTTTTTGTCCTTATGCAATCGCAGCTAGGGAAAGCCTGTACAATAAAAAACAGCGTGTTTATAAGGCTTTTGGCCTATGTTGTTCTTATGAGGTTGCAGCAGAACAAAAAGCCAGAACAACGTATGACAACCTTATCCGGGAAGCCTGTGACCCAGATGTCATAGCCCCTTTGGTTTTCCTACGCGAAAGAGAAATCGTACATTTCCAACGATTTGGTGAAGCTTTGGCTTATGTTCAAAAACAATTAGATTCAGGCAACTATTATCGTTATAATCCTGCTTTTGACAAATAATACAACACTGAGAACCCCTAAGTCCTTCTTGCTTATTGCATAAAGTATATTAAAGGAAGCCTTAACGCATTTTCTGATGTTAAGGCTTCCTATATTTATATTTAAATTACTATCTTTACAACAAAATCATTACTTATAACACGCTTCTCACAAACAATTTCTACTTAAACCTTTCTTGTCATAATTTTTTTCTTTATTAACATCTGCAACAGTAACATATAAACAATAAAAACAAATAAAACGACCAAACATCCTTCACCCATCAGCATAAACGAAAAACCATTCTTTCCAAAACCAAATAAACTTGCAAAAAGGTGAAAAGCCGGATAAGCCATAAGACAATGTAAGATTGCTAATATCGGAGGTGCTAAGATCAGCCATCTATTCTCTCTTGCCGACTCTAAACTCAACTCTCTCTTCGTTAATCCAATACGATATAAAATACTGTACTCATGTTCATGCTCGCGTAAATCTTCATGCATACGATAATACAAGATCATAAAGATTGAGAAGATGAAGAGAATGGAGAAAAGAATGCCTAAAAACAGAAAACTTCCATATGCACTCATCATTTCATCTAAAACTGTATAATAATCCTCTATTGTTATTTCCTCGTTTGCGTTTAAGTCTGCAGCTAATGCCTTTTGATTATCTTCACTACCAATGAAATTCATACTGCGATACATACTTAAAGTCGTACTATAACCTGGATCATCATGTACATATTCCCCGAATAGATAATCTAAATAAGCAACTGCTTGTTGATCAGGTACGATTAAGACTAAATCCGTAGGGAAAACTTCAAAATCGACATCAGAAGATCTTACCTTTTTCTTCATAATAGAAATGGTATGATCATCATTTTCCATGCGTATATTCATTGTATGAATAGGATGGGATGTACGATTCAATAATAAAACTTCATCTTTTTTTAAATGAACTTGTGTATTTGTCGCATTTTGATATCCAGATAATGTGATAGCTGTTAATGCTGGAACCGAATCATTTTCTTTAATCGTTTCATTCACTTTTCCAATCCATAATTCTTCATTGCGTACTACCACTTGCATAGCACCATGAACTACTGGTATCTGAACTTCTTTTTGAATTGCTAAATGATGTTTCTTTACTATTTGTTGGAGCTGTTGATCATCATTTATACCATTAATGATGAATTTATACTCAGGAAAGCGTTGCTTTACACTATCTTCTACCCCTGTATACAGTGATATACACATGGATGCAGTTAATATCAGCATCGTCAGTAAGATCGTAATACTTGCCATTGAAACAGCATAACTACGCAAACGAAATAATAGATTTGATAGGGTAATCATATGTTTTTTATGATAATATAGTTTCTCATTTCGTTGCAGCAGCTTCAACAACATAATCCCTGTTCCTTTAAAAATACAATATGTGCCAAAAATCACAAGAAGAATGGCAAAAACAATTTTTTCTAAATCATCACCAATATCATTTACGGATAAAGATATACCATAACCAACGCCTAAAAATACAATACCAAATATGGTTGTCAATTTTTTTGCTTTTGGCTGTTCTTGCATTTTTTCTTTACGTAACATTGTTAAAGGGTTATGCGTAACAATATATACTGAATCACGAACGAGCAAAACAAGTCCGACAGAAAGCATAAATAAGCTTATCCATAACATCAGTCGCATATCAACGGTAATTCCTTGTATCAGTGTTTGTCTTGCAAAACGTTCTGCACTCATGATAAGCAACTTACCGAATACAATACAGAATATCATACCTCCAATGAGTGCTAACACACTGATAATTATCATCTCACAGGCATTTAGTAATAATAAATTCTTTCGGGAAAAACCCAACACACGATATAATCCCTGACGCGTGGATATCTGACGGCGTATCGTCAATGAAAACGTCCAACATAAGATAAAAATTAATACACATAAGATGACACCACCACATGTTAGTAAGTCTAGCGTCATAATGGAACCTTTTGTTAAGGAATAAAAATTACCATGCGTACCTAAGTATGCGATTATATATAAGAAACAAAAACACATGGACATCATTCCACCATAAGGAAGATAAATATCCTTCATGTTTCGAATATCACTCCATGCCAAGGTGAAATAATATTTAATATTCATGCAGATCCCTGCTTTCTTGAACACTCAGCATATGCACGATACGATTATAAAAAGTTTCACGATTATCTTCTCCACTATAGATTTCTTGAATAATTTTGCCATCTTTTAGGAAAGCGACACGTTGTGCATAGGATGCTGCTAGTGGGCTATGTGTCACCATTAAAATCGATTGTCCTTGTTTTTGTAATGCACACAGCAGTTCTAATAGCTGCATGCTGCTTTTTGAGTCTAAAGCACCACTTGGCTCATCTGCCAACAAAATATCTGGTTCATTGATCAAGGCTCTTGCTATTGCCACACGTTGTTGCTGACCTCCACTTAACTCATAAGGAAAACGTTTTAATAAATCTTCAATATGCAAAGTATGACAAAGCTTTTGCAAGTATTTTCGCTTTTCCTTTAAATCTTTTTGAGAAAGGATGCATGGTAATAAAATATTATCTTCTGCACTTAAAGAATCAAGCAATGAAAAATCTTGAAACACAAAACCGATGTGTTCTCTACGATATAATGCCTTTTCTTCTTCCTTCATTGCTACAATGTTTTTATCCTGAATATAGATAGCTCCTTCACTTGTATCATCAAAACAAGCCAATAGATTTAACAGTGTACTCTTTCCCGAACCACTTTCGCCCATGATAGCGACAAATTCACCTTTTTCTAATTCCATACTCACCCCGTCTAAAGCATGTGTATGTTGACTTTTTAAACGAGATGTATATACTTTATGCACATTTTCTAATGCTAATATTGTCATAGATATTTCCTCCTTGATCTAAAGTATAACAAGCATTTCCATTTTCTGCCTTAACTTAAGATGACGGATATCTAACATCTATGTCATCTTTCTTTTCACCCTTTTCTATCAAAGATTTCGTTGTCGTTCAATCTTTCTTAAAATCATTGTTTATAACATCATATTAGGTATTGCTTAACGATCTTTTCATCATGCTAAAAACCATTGTCTTTATAGTATAGACACATTTTAATAGAAAGAAATCGTACATAATTTCTTTTACGTAAAAACATTGCTCCCATATTATCTATCCATTAATCTTTCCTTCACCGGATACAAAGATACCTTAGTACCATGCTGCCATTGTGAAGATATTTGCCATTTGATATGCAGACGTTCACAAATTTCTTTAACGAAATATAATCCCATGCCGGTTGCTTGTTTTTTCTCTCTGCCAAGTTTACCAGTATATCCCTTTTGTTTGATTAATACAATATCTTCGCTAGCAATACCGCAACCCTCATCCTCAATGCTTACTTCGTCCTTACTACAACGTACATGAATGGTACCATGTTGGGTATATTTTATAGCATTATCTAATAGTTGCTCAATGACAAAACACAACCATTTGCGATCCGTATAAATTTCATCATCCTCATCATATGAGAAATCAAGACACAAACCTTTTTCGATAAACAATGTGCTGTAAGTTCGTAATGCTTCCTGTACAATTGTATGTAAACAACACTTTTCCATAATATAATCATCATCTATACGCTGATAAGACAATGCCATCTGCGTATAACGCTCAATCTTGAATAACTCAGCACGGATTTGTTTTTTTCTTTTTTCATCCTGCATATGTTCATTCAACATATGCATAGCAAAAATGGGTGTCTTTATTTGATGTATCCATAATTGAAAATACTGTTCCCGTTCTTTTTTCTCTTTCTGATAAGATTGTTTCTGTGAATAATATTCCTCTTCCAATTCCTTGATGATACGCTGTATTTCTTTGTCTTTAGCAGTTAATGCCTTTCTTTCTAAAAAAGAGACATGATTGCATTCTTGTAATTGTTTTATTTCAGCTCTTCGTTTTACCCAAGCAATACCGATATAACACAATAACATACTGATTTCCATAAACAAGATGTATTCAATGATTTCTTTCTCTATTTCAAATGTCCATAAACAAATGACTTGTACGATCACCATCGTTAAAAGTAAACATACAGATCCTGATAAATCATGTAGTAGTTTCATATATAATAACCTGTGCCTTTCTTTGTATGAATAAAATCATCTATGCGAAAGACATCTTCCAGTTTTTTCCGCAATCTTCCAACATTAACACTTAAGGTGTTATCATCTACATAACAATCACTGTTCCACAAAGCCATCATCATATCACTGCGTGATATCACTACATGTGGATTGCTCATCAACAATTCTAATATTTTCATCTCATTCTTCGTAATTTCCATCATCTTTCCCTGATATTTTAATTGATAGGTTCGCAGATTTAATTCAACACCACGCCATACTAAAACTTCCTTATCTGCTTCTTGCTGCATCCTTCTGATAAATGCATTCAATTTAGCGATGAGAACCATCTTATCAAATGGTTTAACGATATAATCATCTCCACCATATTCATAGGCACTTACCATGCTCATACGATCTGCATCACTGGATATAAAAATTACCGGAGCATTACTAAACTTTCGAAATTGACGGCAAACACTGATACCGTTTATATTGGGTAGATGAACATCCAGCAATACGATATCACAATTTACAGTCGTGAGCTGTTGTAAAATATCTTTTGCCACATCTATTTTATTGACCTCAAAATTCCATTCCTTTAAACAATTACTTAACTCTTCAAGTATAATTTCATCATCTTCAACAATCGCAACTTTTACCATATCTTCACCTTCCAACATAAAACATCTTTTTTAACTTATCTTAACTCAACGTATCTTTTTTATTTATCTTCGCTTACTGCTTATCTTCCTACTGGCCATAGATTTACTCTTTATCCATTTGATCTAATGCACAAGTGAAAGCTTCTTGTTTTCTTCTCCTCTTAATTATACACAACTTCATCGAAAAACGCTCTAACCTTACACAGATGTCAGAAAAAAGCCCTCCTATCCATAGGATAGTAAGGGCGAATGATTTATAAAACTAGCGTTGCGAAAACTGAATTACTACGTTTTCTTTATCTCAAATATTTTTTTAATGATTCCGCAGGTGTCGTGTCTTCCCATTTCACACCCAAATCTTCTCTACCCATATGCCCGTACGCAGCTAATTTGCGATAAATAGGTTTACGCAAATCTAATGTCTTAATGATGCTGGTAGGACGCAAATCAAATTCTTTTTGCACAATTTCAGCAATTTCTTCATCAGGTAATCTACCAGTGCCAAATGTATCAACCAAAATACTCACGGGATGAGCAATACCGATGGCATATGCCAATTGTACTTCACAACGTTTTGCAAGTCCTGCAGCTACAATATTTTTTGCCACATAACGGCTGGCATAAGCAGCACTACGGTCTACCTTCGTTGGATCTTTACCAGAGAAAGCACCGCCGCCATGACGTGCCATTCCACCATATGTATCTACAATAATCTTGCGGCCAGTCAACCCACTATCACCCTGAGGACCACCAATTACAAAACGACCTGTTGGATTGATATAAATTTTCGTATTTTCATCCATCATTGTCGGATCAATAATAACATCAATAACATATTTTTTCAGGTCCTTGCGAATGGTTTCCAACTCTACTGTATCCGAATGTTGCGTTGAAATAACAATTGTATCTACACGTTTCGGAACATCATTTTCATATTCAATCGTAACCTGCGTCTTACCATCTGGGCGAAGATAATCCAATGTACCATCTTTTCTGACTGCAGTCAGTTGTTTCGCTAAACGATGAGCCAAAGAAATTGATAATGGCATCAATTCTGGTGTTTCATCACAAGCATAACCAAACATCATTCCCTGATCACCAGCACCATTATTATCTTCTTCCTTACCTTCTTTTGTTTCTAAAGAATGATCAACACCCATAGCGATATCACTGGATTGCTCATCAATCGAAGTTAATACAGAACAAGTTGTACCATCAAAACCATATTTTGCTCTGTCATAGCCGATTTCCAGTACTACATTACGTGCAATACTTGGAATATCGACATAGCAGTTTGTCGAAATTTCACCCATGATCATGACCATACCAGTCGTACAGCAGGTTTCACATGCTACACGCGCATTGGGATCTTGTTCAATGATAGCATCTAACACCGCGTCACTGATTTGATCACAGATTTTATCAGGATGTCCTTCTGTTACCGATTCAGAAGTGAAAAACTGTTTATTTAACATATGTATTCCTCTCTTTTTTTTATCTTTTTCAGCTCTTTTATTGTAACGCATTTTTATTTATGAAACAAGGTTTACTCCATCTTTCTTCAAAGCTGATTCTCTACATCTTGACACATGCAGATAAGAGTATATCGGATAAGCTGATTATGGTTAAAAAGCGTTAACTATAACATGATTCATATATAAAAAGAGAATGCAATGACATGAACCTCGTTAATTGAACAACTAATTAACAAAGGGCATTTCAAACATTCTCTTAAAACGCTATTTAACCTTTGAAATTTTCCAGATGAATCTTCACTGTTTCATTTATTTTACTGAATTCCGTATAACGATGTGATTTTGTCTGCTCAACATACGTATCATACTCGGTATTATCTTCCTTTTGTGGAATACTGATTTCATAATCCATATCACTTGTTATAGATTTAACCAAATCATCACGAATACGGAATACAAGTTTATAAGAATGAAGTTTTGAGATATCGGCATTCTCTATTTTATCCTCTTTATTTTTTTGATTATAAATTTTTATGTAAGAATCAGGATCTTTTATCGTCAATGTATATAAGATATCATTACCTTCCTTATCTTTTACATATGTAAAACTTTGTTGTGTAAGTTTTAATAAATCATAGTTCAAATAATAATATAAAAAACTATTTTCAATATCTGATGATGTCGTTGCTTCTTTTTGGCTTAAGTTGTAGGTACCATTTTCTTGTTTCAGATAGTTATACATATAACCATTTTCTTCACCATATACCACGGTACTATCTTCTGTTATTTGTTTCACCATATAATGAGCTTGCTTTGGATTTGCATTATCGATATCACCAGTGGAAATCACACTTCCACCATTCCCATCTTTTTTAATTTCCGTATTATTTTGATAATAGCGTTGATCTCTTTCATAATCTTGTTGTGATTGCAAATGCAAACTTTTTGCTTTTAAAGTTGCATCTAAATAAGTGAATAGTTCTTTTGTTTCATTACTGAGTGTTGTTTGTTCTTTTACTTTTGTGGCATTTGATGGCTGCTTTGTTTTATCATTGGATGAACAAGCAGTTAATAAAAAGAAACATAAAATTGCACAGCATACGCGACTCGTTTTTTTCATAACAACATCCCTCTTTTCTTACTTAAAGTATAGCATTCTTTTTGATATAAGTTACATTTTTATGTGTATAATTTTCTTAAAACCATTTCATTTTTCATTGTTTGTTTCTTTTTTATAAACAGTTTCAATAAAACGTTCAAAAAAGAAAACACCCACCTTCATCACAAAGGTGGATGTATCATTAAGCTTCTTTTCTTTCAAGTTTTTCACAACTCTCTAAAATTTCAATAACCGTAATCAACCAATCTTTTCGCTTCGCAAATTGCAAAGTGATTTTACGATTGACATACCGTAATTGAATATCCTTAGAAATACACGTCATCAATTCAAATAATTTCACACCATCAATTGCATTTGACCAGGTTTCGGTAAATGACATACTGATTCTTTTTGGCTGTTCCTGAAAATTCTCTACATAAGGTTCATTTATGAGAATATCCAAACGTTTCTTTTCAAACAATAACTGAACCGCCTTAGGTAATTTTCCATAATTATCCTTAATCTCTTCTAACATTGCCTTTAATTCTTGTTTCGTTTCTATCTTTTCAATACGCTGATACAATGTAATTTTCTCATAATCCTCATTGGCAAACTGTCCTGGTATATAGGCATCTACTTTTACGTTTGCTTTTTTCATAACTGGCTTTTCAACTTTTTTAATGCCTTTTTTCTCCATAATCGCACTATTCAACATCTCAATATACATATCAATACCTACTGTATCAATAAAACCAGCTTGTTGAGGACCTAACATATCCCCAGCACCACGAATCGTTAAATCCCGCATGGCAATCTTATATCCGCTGCCAAGTTGTGTAAATTCTTTGATTGACTTGAGTCGTTTCATTGCTACTTCACTCAACTGACGCTGCGGAGAATACATCAAATATGCATATGCCAATCGATCACTTCTACCAACTCTTCCTTTTATTTGATATAACTGACTTAAACCAAAATGGTCAGCATCTTCAATGAGAATAGTATTCGCATTTGGTATATCAATCCCTGTTTCAATAATCGTCGTGCAAACCAATACCTGATATTGATTATCCGTAAATTGCATCATGACATCTTCAATATCATCACGGCTCATTTGTCCATGAGCGACACCAATTTCCACATCCGGTAATGCTTCTCGTAATTTTCTTGCGACATTATAAATCTCTTTCACATTGTTATAAAGATAGAAAACCTGCCCATTGCGTGCCAGTTCTCTTTGAATAATTTCCTTGATCATTGAAAAATTTTTCTCAATTACATACGTCTGTACCGGCATGCGGTTTAATGGTGGTGTCTCTAATTGTGAAAGTGAACGTATGCCTATCAAAGACATTTGCAATGTTCTTGGAATTGGTGTAGCACTAAGTGATAAAACATCAACACTGTTTTTTAACTCTTTTATCTTTTCTTTATGTTCTACACCGAAACGCTGTTCCTCATCAATCACTAATAATCCAAGATCTTTAAATTGTATATCCTTAGATAATAAACGATGTGTTCCAATCAGGATATCCAGATTACCTTCTTTTAGATCTTTGATGATCTGTTTTTGATTCTGTGGTTTAATAAAGCGATTTACGACCGCAATATTCACTGGAAAATTGCGAAAACGATGTTGAAAAGTTTTAAAATGTTGTAAAGATAAAATGGTTGTCGGACATAGAAAGGCAACCTGTTTATTATCACTCACTGCTTTAAAAGCAGCTCTTGCGGCAACTTCTGTCTTGCCAAATCCGACATCTCCACATAACAATCGATCCATTGGCTTACTGGATTCCATATCACTTTTTATCTCTTTTACTGCTTTTGCCTGATCAATTGTTAATTCATAATCAAAATCATCTTCAAATTCTTTTTGCATCGCCGTATCTTTTGCGAATGCATGACCGATATGCTCATCACGATTGGCATATAAATGAATTAAACGATCTGCTAATTCTGCTATTTTTGCACTGACTTTTTTCTTTGTCTTTTCCCATTCACCACTGCCTAATTTATTTAGTTTAGGAGCTGCCCCTTCTTTTGATACGAATTTACGAATCAATTGAAATTGCTCTAATGGTACTAATAAAACATCATCACCTTTATAGGCAATATGCAAAAAATCCTTATGGATACCATCTACCTCTTTATTGACGATGCCTAAATATTTACCGATACCATGCTGGTTATGTACGACATAATCTCCGATATGCAGTTCTTGATAATCATGCAAAACTTCAGCTTCTTTAAACTTATTGGAATAACGCGTGGATTTACGGGATTTATGAAATAATTCCTTGCTCGTGTAAACGCTGATTCCTTCTGTTAAACAGCTGAATCCTTCAACCATTTTCTTCTCTAAAATGGAGACGCCTTCAGTTAATACATCATCCTCATGAACGATGCGTGTAGCTACATGCTGTTCTTCAAGCAGTTTACGGACTTGTGAAATCTCATGATGATCTAAACATAATAAAACTCTGTGACGATGCGATGCTGAAATGATTTCCTGGATAGTCCGTTCTAAATTAATATCACCTAATGACATGCTCATGATTTGTGATGTAATCGGTTTTTTATAATCCACAAACATGCCAAATTCAATAACTTTATGTTTGCCTAATATTTTGGATAAATCTTCAAATACACCAAACTTATACAAAGCACTTCCTTCTTGAAATAATTCTTGTAAATAGGCAATATTTTCTTCCTGTATATGACGGATTGTATCGTTAACTTCTTCCTTACTAGAAACAACAATACTAGCATCTTTCACATAATCGCAAATCGTATTTGCCTGATCAAGAAACGCATAATAACGATATAAATGATTTTCTGCATGTCGATTTGCCAGTAAGTCTAAATCTTCATTCACTTGTGATATCAACTGATCACGAAAAGATAATGATAACTGTTTCTGCTGTATAGCTAATTCTTGATTTGCACGTTCAACGATACAACCGATTTCTTCATCCGTAAACAAAAGATTATTGGCAGGAATGATTGTCACTTCTTTTATCAGTTCAATTGTTCTTTGCGTGGAAATATCGAAAAATCGTACACTTTCGACAAGATTATCAAAAAATTCTATACGAATCGGATGCTCATAATTCATCGAATATACATCGATGATACCACCTCTTGCCGCATAACATAATGGTTGATCAACACGATTTACATAGGCATAGCCAGCTTCAAATAACAGTTGTTTCAGTTGTTCATAATCCAACACATCATCTTGCCGGATATGAATAAAGTGTTGTTGGAAAATATCTACAGATGGTTGAAAACGAATCGCAGCCGCTGCATTCATGACGCAAATATAAGGATGCTTATCTAAAAGCTTTGCCATTGTTTCCATCTGTGCTGCTTTGCTTTCCGGTGAAGCAGCAATAGCTTCCACCCGTAATGATTCTTCCACGCTGAAAAGCAGCACATCATCCTCTAACAGACATTCTAAACGATCATAGAGTTTTTGTGCCGTATATGCGTTATTCTTAATAATAAACATACTTTGCGGTTTTTTGCGATATGCCGCTGCTAACAGCAGGGCTTCTTCACTTAATGATAAATTACCCAGCTGACTTTTACCTTCAACAATGGAAGTAACCGCTGCATTCTGCATGAATTCCTGAAGAAGTATTTTCACTTTATCACCTTATTTTCTGCATGTATTATCATGAAAAAGCTTTATTTCACATTAAAATGGCTCATCGTATCCATAAAGGTATGCGTAACGCTATAAATAGCTGCATCCTTTGCCAGTGCTATTGCTTTTTCATAATCTTCACGATCTTCTTTTCTGATTTTCCCTAATACCCAATCAATGACAGGTACTCGTGAATCCTTTCCGATCCCTACGCGAATTCTTTTAAACTCTTGTGTATGCAAATGTGCAATAATGTTTTTCATACCATTTTGACCTCCTGCACTTCCTTTTTCACGTAATCGTATCTTTCCAACAGGCAAATCTAAATCATCATAAATAATCAAAATGTCTTTTACATCAATATGATAAAACTTGACAGCCTCAATAATAGCTTCCCCAGAATTATTCATATAGGTTTGTGGTTTCATTAATATTACTTGTTCTCCTTGTATTCTTGTCATACAAATGAGTGATTTAAATTTCTTTTGTGTGATATCAACATGCAATTCCTTAGCAATCGCATCCATGACACAAAAACCTGAGTTGTGTCTTGTATTTTCATATTCTTTCCCTGGATTTCCTAAACCGGCTATTAATTTCATTTTATCACCTCAATCAGCTTTCTTATTATACATGAAAATCCCATAGAAAAACAGGAAATCAATCCTGTTTTCGCCAACTTTCAAAATATGTAGAAAATGCACAGGCCATATTTTCAATTAAGAGAACATCTTTTATATTCCAAACTTGACGACTCTTTTTATTCATACCCACAATACCATAAAAATGACCATCATATTCAATTTTTTTCTGTATGGTAGACATAATATGATTTTCTTTATACTTTGTTTCATATGGAAAATCACGATGATTCAGATCATGATTTTGAAATAAACCTGTTTCATCAAATTCGTTAAAATACCCTTCCTCTATATGGTAAATGGCTTGACTGCGAATACTTTTATCATTTAAGTTAAACACTTTTAAATACCCTTGTTCTTTTTTTCGGTCTATAAAATAAAGTAAAAATAAGTCTTCTATATGTAAGGTTCTCCCTATATAACAAATGGCTCTGTCTAAAATCGTACTGCTTTTCTTTTCCGTATTTAAAATCATAAATACCTTTGGAAGAACTGCAGAGATCGATAATTTAGAAAATTCATTACTATGCATTGATAATAAGCTTTCTTCCTGAACGTTATCTTCTTCATAAACTACATATTGATTTCTTCCACTCAATTTTGCCTCATACAATGCATGATCTGCTTTTTTATAAATAACATCATATGAATCATCATCCGATGCTTCACATATTCCTATACTGATACTTATTCTTTTTTTAACATTTCTAATTTTAATATCTTGTACATCATTTTTTATCTTTTCTACACAATTTTCTATCTTATATAATTCATATACATGATCTGCATAAATGGCAAATTCATCACCACCTACTCTTCCTATAAGGGTATTTTGATCAACATTATTTTTAATGATTGCTACTATTTCTTTTATGACACGATCGCCGATCATATGTCCATAACTGTCATTGATATGTTTAAAATTATCTATATCCATCATTAAGAAAAATGCTTTCTGATCCTTATTTCGCCGCTGAAGTTTTTCTATTGTCTGTTTGCGGAAAGCTGTTTTTTTCAAAACGCCGGTAAAGTCATCTAATTCCGTATACTGCATAAGTTTCTGATTGTTTTCAATTATTTTACGTTGTTTATACAACGTATTTTCTAAATCCATTTTAACTTTCATACTGATCTTACGATTCTCTAAATTAAAAGATTGAGCTTTTTGATATATTTCGTAATGATGATAAATTTCATCTTTTAAATTATCTTTATGAAATTCTTTAAGATATTGTATATAGATTTGTGAAAGTTCTTCTTCAAAATATGGATTTTTCATATCTTTAAATAATTTCTTTGCTGTTTGATATAATTTGATAAACAGCGAATCATTTCTCATATGCATACTCATTTCAAGCATAAAAAACATACAGTTTTTAATATGGGAATAGTCCTCTTCCTGATATAAATTTTTCAATACCTGCTCCATTTTTTCAGGCACCTTTGATGTAGTATGCGCACAGACATCCAGATATAGTTCACTAAGTACATATTCTTCTGGTATTTTAGCTAATTCATTATCTAATTCGTCATATTTCTTTTTCCAAATCCTTACTTCTTCCTGCTTATTCATTCTGGCAAGTGTAAACATAATATGAGAAATAACAATTTGTAAATCCCCCTTTTCAAACTTATCGAGCAACATATAGTCAAATGCTTCTGTATAGTATTGCAAAGCTTCCTGATACATACCGATACTAAAAAATAATGTTCCCATATTTTTTAAAATCAATTGCATGAATCCATATTCTGGATGTTCTTTTGACAGGAAATAAGCATTAATAAAATGATGAAGCGCTGTTAATTCATTACTACTATCTGCATATAAAATGCCGGCAAGATTCATTAAACGTATCTCATAGCGTACATTATCCGCTGATTCACATAGTTTTAAACCTTGACCGCATGCTTTCATAGCTTTTTGTTTATCTTCATTATAAAAAGATAATAAAGATATAAAATACCAAGCAATACTTTCATAATAATGATTTTGCTCTTTTTCAGCTAATTTTAATAATTGCTTTGCCTTTTTCTCTACAATTGACAGATGATGTAGTTTTTGTTGTTCTTCCATCTCTCTCAATAAAGTTTCAAAGATTGTTTCTGTCATTGTGCTCATCTTCCTTTATCGCTATTTTAGCATAAATATTTTGAGCAGTATATGGAATCTTAGAAAATTTACTTATATGTGATAAATATAAGATATAAAAATTATAAACCTTCCGTAATATACACTATTTAGAACTTTTTAAATTTCTTTTTTATACCACCATAAATAAAAACAGTCTTCTTACTTTCCTATTTACGATAGATTAACAAATATCTTTTTCGAAATTCATTTAGCATTTTAAATAAAAAATTATCTAGCACATTACATACTCATAATATACAATTAGCTAAAGGTTCTTCATCCTATAACTATCAGTAAATAACATGTATCTTTCATATCAAATAAATGAAGACATCTTACTAACAAGAATTTCTTATTGTGCAAAAAGAAAAGTCTGCTTTTCACAGACTTTCTAATAGTTTTTTATTGTTTTTCAGGGTCATATACGATTTTTAATCGTCTTTGATTACCTTCCCCTTCACTTACCGTGGAGATATTACGCATATTCGTCAAATAGTTATGAATAGCTTTACGCTCATCAGCTGGCATAGGATCTAAGATAGCATCTGTTTTGCTGCGCTGTACACTTTTTGCTACACGCAATGCTAAAGAACATACTTTTTGGTATTTTTCTTCTTTATATCCATTGATGTCAATGAGAACACGGATACGTTTTTTAAATTCACTGGATACTGCAGATTTCAATACAGCATTCATAGATTGCAGTGTTTGCCCATTTTTACCAATTAAGATAGCATTGTTTTCAGCATCCAAATCTACATGATAGAAATCATTATCTTCACTTACTTCAATGGTTGCTTCCATTTGAATTCCATCAAAATAAGTTTGCAGATAATCCTTCATAAAATCCATGATATCATTTTTGCAATAAGCACTAATCGTTACTTTACTTCCTAATCCCAGAAAACCGCTAGTTTCCTCAATAACGGTATAAGTAAGTTCCTCTGCTGTCACTTGTTTATCGTTTGCTGCATTTTGAATAGCATCTTCCAAGTTTTTTCCAGTATATGTTTTCATTGAACGTATGCCTCCTAATCTTTGATAAAGCATTTATGAATCAATAAGTTCTGTCCTACTCTGACAATGGAATTTACCAACCAGTAGAATGACATACCTAATGGCCAGTTGATAGCGAATATGGCAATCATTGCTGTACTCATATACATCATCATATTCATTGAGCCCATCATACCCGGCTGTTTCTTAGGTTCTGCATATTTCTTTTCTTTTACATGTTGTTTCTTTTTTCGATGTTCCTGTAACCATTGTGGCATTTTAAAGGAAAGAAGTTGGAACAGAACCATCAAGATGAAGATAACGCCAAAAGCAATCTGTCCTTCTTTTAAACCTTCAATTGGTGTTTTTGCAAGATTGATACCGGCAAAATGACCAGTTACTACACTGTAAGCACGCATTGTTGCCTGATACATACCCAAAATAACAGGGAACTGAATAAAAGTGATTAATAAAGTTCCAAATGGATTTATTTTATATTTAGAATATAAAGCCTGCATTTCCTGTGCTTGCGCCATTTTGGAACGATCATCTGTACGTCCGGCATACTTTGCCTGGATTTTTTGCATTTCTGGCTGTAATGCCTGCATGCGCTGATTTGCGACCTGTGATTTAATAGAAAATAGGAAAATTAATAACTGAATCAAAAAGGTTGCTGCGATGATACCAATACCGGCATCCGTAAAGTTCGCTACCCAGTTGATCAGCTGTGCAATTGGATAAACGATAATACCATGGAACCAACCTTCATCCATCGCATCTGAGAAAGTCGTTGGCTTGATGGTAATTCTTTCATCCGGTTTTAAGTCTTTATACAACTTTTCTGCTTTTGATCCCTTTTCAAAATCTACATTCTTCCTTGCTACGGTTTCTTCTTTAATTGTAATAATGGAGTCCACATAAGTCTTACCATTCTGACCACGCGGTACGCTACATCCTGTGAGCGTTACCACCATCAGCATTACAACAAGAAGCAATTTCTTTTTTTGTTTAAAAAAATCTTTCATTTCATTTCTCCTCGCTAAAGTTGCCTACCTTTATATTTTAACTTTTTTAATCAATCTTTCCAAGAGTTTTTTGTTGTTTATATAATTTTCTTCATGATATTTCACTCGAACGAGAATAATCGTATCAAAATTCTCATCAAATGTATAAATATCTTGTACCATGCTACGTACTTGCCGCTTAATTTTATTACGTATAACAGCTTTTCCCATCTTTTTTCCAACGGAAATTCCTACACGCGCATGATCTTCTTTTCTAGGTTTTACATAAATAACAAAGGAAGGACATGTATAGAACTTCTTATAATTCATGATTTCCGCAAACTCTCGCGTATCTTTTACACGAAATTCTTTTTTCATATCGTTGCTCCTTTTCAGACCTTACTACAAAAAAATCACCCGAAGGTGATTTTTTAAGCTGACAACACTTTTCTACCTTTACTACGACGACGTGCTAAAACCTTACGTCCTCCAACAGTAGCCATTCTGGCTCTGAATCCATGAGTTTTCTGGTGTTTTCTTTTGCTCGGTTGATATGTTCTTTTCACAAGAGCCACCTCCACTTCTTTTTTCTTTATACAAATTGAGCATTGCTAAGAAATTATACATAAATTCATTATCAAAGTCAATAAAAGTTTAAAATAAATGAAAATTCGCATTCCTTTTTTTAGTTTTTCAATAAAGAAAGTTTATGGAATAAAAAAGGAAATCCGATTAACATAGCGAATATCAAACCTAAAAATAGAAGGATTGGTGTATAAAAGAAACCTATTCCGGAAAGCACAATTTCACAAAAAATCATTCCAAAATATAATAATCTAATATCCAATGAGCTTGTTATCGTTATATATATATGTATGATTCTAAATATTAAAAAGACACAGATTGCCAACATTAAAATTGTCCAAGCATTCATATTGCCAACCACATAGATTGTCATGGCCAATAAAAAAGCTCCTTCTGTACAATTGCATATTCTAGATAAACTACGACGATTGCTGGCCTTTAGCTTTTCTTCATAATTCTGTAATTTTTCTTTTACTATATTTCCTATTGTATTCATAAAAAACCTGCTTTCTTATTAATTTATATATCGTATCTATTATAACGAAGATTAAAACATTTTCCCATAGTTCTTTTCAGAAAATAAAAAGTGATCTTGTTCTTTCAAGATTTCAACAAAATTTTTATGTTTATATAAGTACTATGTTTTCATAATCAGAAAAGTTTTCAACAATTCTAATCCTCTTCTATAAAAGAAAGTGGAAAACTTCTAAGTTTTACTCCTATTGAAAAGAAAAAAGGGGAATTCTAGCTAAAATTTCTAATATTCTTATTTATCCACAAGCTTTCCACAGTAAATTTAAGCTAGGTTTTCCACCTATTGTGGAAAACGTGGAAAACATTCATTTAGCCTTTAATTATCAGTTTATTTTAATATGAAAAACTATGGGAAAGCTATTTTTTATACTAGTACTTATCAACTTTTCCACCATTTTTACTTATCCACATTAAAAAATCCACAGGCTTTCCACGTTGATAAGTGTGGAAAACTTTTTTTATCCTTTATTTATCAATGAAATACTTACTTTTCCTGTGGAAAATTTGATATTTTCATAATACGCATAGTTTTTTTCCACCATTTATAGTAAAATATGACTACCGAAAAAAGGAGTTGCTTATGTCAAAGTTTGCTAGTATACAGCTGGATCAGATCTGGCAAAAAACATTGACCCTCATAAATGAAAATGCGCATTTTGATGATGCTGTTTTTAATGCATGGTTTAAAGAGGATTCATCGTTATATGATATAGATGGTGAATTGGCAACCATCATTGTTCCATTTAAAATTAATAAACAAATAATGATGGAATCCATTGATCTGATTCAGGAAAAATTATCTCAGGTTTTGGATCAGCCAGTATCCTGTCAAATATTATTAAGAAATGAAGTCAATTTGTTACAACCATCCTCAGCGGTGAGAAGAAGAAATGAAATCATGTTTGAGGATAAAATAAAAAAAGAATATACCTTTGACAGCTTTGTTGTCGGCAAAAATAACCGTGAAGCCTATGCGGCTGCCATGTCCGCCTGTCATTATCCCGGTAAGTTTAATAACCCATTATTTATCTTTGGTAACTCGGGATTAGGAAAAACCCATTTATTACATGCCATCGGTAATTTTGTAAAAGAAAATAAACCTGATGAAAAAGTTCTTTACATATATAGTGAAGATTTTGTCACTTTACTGATTGAATCTATGAAAAATAAAACAGTAGAAGAGGTCAAAGAAATGATTTGTTCTGTTGATTATCTGCTAATTGATGATATTCAGCGATTGAAACAAAGTACTTCACAAGAAATCTTCTTTAACCTTTACAATAAATTGGTTAGTGATAATAAACAAATTGTTATTACCAGTGATATTCATCCTACTGAATTAAAAGGTATCGAAAATCGTCTGATTTCACGCTTTTCCAGCGGTCTTTCTGTTTCCGTAGGTTCTCCGGAATTCGAAACAGCCAAAGCTATCTTGCAAAAAAAGATGGAAGGACGAAAAGAAGAAATCATGATTGAAGATGAAGTTCTTGATTATTTAGCAACACGGTTTTCCAGTGATGTAAGAAAACTTGAAGGATCTTTAAATGAACTTTTCTTTAAAGCAATATTATATAATCCGGAAAAAATTGATTTAGCATTTACACAGGAAATATTTAAAGAAAATCCCGTCATTGCAGTGGATGATGAATTAACACCTAAGAAAATAAAAAAAGCGGTTTGTGAATATTATGGATTAACAAAAACGCAGATAGAATCCAAATCAAGAACCAAAAATATCGCCAATGCCAGACATATAGCCGTATATCTATGTCGTAAACATTTAGAAATGCCATTTGTAAAAATAGGCTTTGAATTTGGTAACCGCGATCATTCTACAATAATGGCTAGTTATGAAAAAATGGTAAAATTGTTAAAGGAAAAAGAAACCTTTCAGCAGGCATTATTACAGATTGAAAACAAGCTGGGGATAAAATAAAAAAGTTATCAACATCTTTCAACGTTTCATCCACAGCAAAAATATGTTAAAATAAACGTATGTTATGGGATAAACTGAAGTTTTCCACAGTTTCCACATACTTATTATTATTTCATTATAAATAAAAGATAAAGAAGGGAGTTCCACTCATGTACTTCAAAGTAAGCAAAAAAGAATTTTATAACGCATTATCCGTAGCTGCTAGAGCTATCTCAACCTTTTCACCTTTACCAGCTTTCTCTGGTGTGAAAATTGAAGCTACCATGGATTGCTTAATTTTAACAGGTAGCGATTCTGACATTTCCATTCAAACAAAATTAAAAAAGAGTGAACATTGTGTCTTAGAAATTCACGATATGGGATCTATTGTCATTGAAGCAAAATATATTTTAGAGATTGTACGTAAGATAGATGCTGATGAAATTGAATTTGAAATGTTAGATGGATCATTAACAAAGATATCCGGAAATACCGCAGAATTCAGAATCAATGGTATGAGAGCTTCCGAATATCCTGCGATTGATTTCTCTAAACCAAACGAATGTTTTAATGTAAGTGAAGATATTTTAAAGAAAATTATATTACAGACAAGTTTTGCGACCAGTGATAAAGAAACACGTCCAGTATTAACAGGTGTTAACTTCCAATGTAAAGAACATCAATTACATTGTGTTGCTACCGATTCTTATCGCTTAGCTAAAAAAACAGTAGAAATAGAAGAATCTTTAAACTTTAATATAACGATTCCAGCAAAATCTCTTCAAGAAGTTGTAAAAACTTTGGAAGGGGAAGGCGATGTTGAAATTGCTGTCAATGATAAGAAAGCACAATTTATCATTCATGATACCATTGTACAGACACGTCTGATTGATGGTGTTTATCCGGAAACTAGCCGTTTGATACCTTTACAGTTTGATTATGAGTTAACAATTGACGCTCATGATTTATTAAATGCTATTGATCGTGCAAGCTTTATTAAAAATGATGGTGTATCCGTTATCAAATTTAATTTAAGTGAGCAGGAATGTGTATTATCCAGTAAATCTGTTGAAGTAGGTTCCTCTACAGAAGTCTTAAGCAGTGCAAGCTTTAGTGGAAACGCTCTTGAAATTAGCTGTAACGGACGTTATGTATTTGATGCAATCAAAGCATTAAGCGGCTCTTTGGTAAAATTCAGTCTGTGTGGAGAAATGAAGCCTTTTATCATCCAATCCGTTGATGATGATTCTGTCTTACAGTTAGTATTACCGGTAAGAACTTACGCATAAATAACAATTTAGATAGAAGTGGTTGTACATTTGATCACTTCTTTCTTTTTATAGAAGGAGGTAATCGCATGAGTTTTCTTGAAACAGAATATACATCTCATCATGATAGTAAATGCTTTGGTTTCTTTCTTCGTTATCATCGTAAGAAACAAAACCTATCTTTGAACTATTTTGCAGATATGATTGGAATTACCCCATCTTTTCTAAGTGATATTGAACATGGTAAAAAGGATGTTGCGGAATATACAAAAAAGAAAATATTTCATGAACTCTTCATTAATCAGGAAACCTATGAAAATCATGTATGCAAGTTTGATATTGTTACTATACTACAAGCCATTTTAGAATTTGATATGTCGTTTCTTCATGAAGTATATACTGATATTGAAGATAATATGGATGTTTATATGGAAACTTCGTCATTTCATCAGTACATTTTGGCATATACATTAACCTATCTTTTTGAAGATCATAAGACGTTTTTCTTTGATGAAGTATTTATGAAAAATTTTATCTGTATTTTAGATATAGAAGAACAGCATCTTTTATCCGTATGTTATGCCTATAACTTAGAGAAAAATAAATCATGGAAAGAAGCGCAAAAAGAATATAATAAAATAATTCAAAACTATAAATTTACGAAATATCAGGCAATCGATGCATGGCTGTATTTTCGTTTAGCAGAACTTAATTTACGTTTGGGTGATATCTATCATAGCCTTGTATATTGTGAAAAAGAGGATGAATATCTAAAAAAAGGCTTATATTTAAAACGTATGTATTATAATTTAGTGACAAAAGCCAATATAGTATCCCTATTACATCAGTATGATGATGCTATTTTACTATTAGATAAAATTTTAAAAAAATGTGAACAGGATGATAAACTATGTTTGCATATATTAAATAATAAATGTGCTATCGCCTTGGAACAGCAAGATTATCCTTCACTTTTACTCTATGCAAAACAAGCCGAAACGGCAGGGTATCATTCTGCCTACCTTAGCTTTTATCAGGCGTTTGCTTATCTTTGTCTTCATGATATAGAAAAAAGTAAAGAATCTTTTATTGATATGAAGACAATCACAGATCCAATCTTACAGCTCATGTTTTCTTATTGTGAACATCAAATAAAAGGTGAGGATGTAAGCAAAGACATGAAACAGATGATGGATTGGATCCAGAATGAACATGATTTTCAGACAAAAAAGTTTTTAAAAACGGTTGTCATGCAATATCATGAACAGCATTCTGATTATGAACAGGCATATTTCATATCGAAGCTATGATTCTCTATTAGCTAACAGCGACTTATTTACATACTAGTATCTCTATCGTATCTTAAAAACGGCGGTGATACTATGAAAAAAGAAAAGCAATTTTATCGAAATATACTTCTAACGATTTTATTGCATAAAAAATTATATGTAGGTTTATGGATATTCTTTTGTTTGTTACTTGTTTTTTTACAAATATTATTTGCCTTAGTTTTTCAAAATTTAATAGATGCTATTACAGCGATGAAGCTTGATGATTTACAAATACAAATTATCTATACATGCATGGTTATTAGTGGTATGTGTGTTTGTAAATATCTACGTCAGATACTTTATGCCAAATATCAAAAAGAAACCTTTCAATATATGAAAGATTTCTTGATGAAAGCTATTTTCAATAAACAAATTGCCATATTCCATGAAGTTCCTGACAGTACTTATTTAACATATTTATCTTCATGTATGACGGAAATACAAACAAAGTTTTTTGATTCTCTACAGGCTATGTTATATGATATTCTGTTATTTTTAGGAGCTGTTTTTGGTATTTTTTATCTGAATATGATGATGGGATGCGTCATTTTACTTATGACTCTGATGAACATTTGTGTTCCTTTCTTAACGCGAAAGAAAATCATGACAAGAACCGAAAAATCACTTCATATGAATACCATTTTCCTAAGCTATATGAAAAACATCATCAAAGGTGCAGATACGGTGAAATTCTATGGAATGGAAGAAGCCATTCATACACAATTTTCCGATATAAATAAGAAACAGGAAGCTTGTAAATATCAGTTACAGTCAGTCCTTTGTTTATCCGATACGATCATTTTTTTATTAAACTATGTTACTGTATGTGTACCTTGGTTTATTGGTGCTTATTTTGTGCTTCATGGTGCGTTTCATTTAGGTACCTTAATGGGAATCAGTCAGCTGAATAATAATGTAGCCTCACCTTTACAAGATTTTTTCACTAGATCATCCTTATGGCAATCTGGTTTAAAAGTAATGAAGGAAGTATTGCATACGATTGATTTACCGATGATTGACCATACGAATAAAATTGATGATGTAAGATCAATTACATTACAATCAGTTTTTTATAGCAGTCAGCATCATAAAATCTTACAAGACATCAATTTAACATTTAAAGCAGGTAAAAAATATTTATTGATTGGGGAGAGCGGAAGTGGGAAAAGCAGTATTTTAAAAATGCTGTTGCGCTATGATGCACCTGATAAAGGTAGTATAAAAATAAATGGAGAATATGAGGTATCGCAAATAACAAATGTATATGAAAATATGCATATTATTACGCAAGATAATTTTCTTTTTGAAGCCACGCTTTTACAAAATTTGACGCTCTATCAAACCGATATTCGTGAAGATGAAGTAATTACAATAATGAAAAAAGTAGGCTTATCACATCTCATCAAACGACTTCATAATCAAATAAAGGAAGATAAAATTCATTTCAGTGGCGGGGAAAAACAAAGAATTGCGATTGCCAGAGCTTTGTTACATCCATCCAAGGTATTACTTGTAGATGAGGCTTGTTCCTCATTGGATGGCATCATGGGACACCAAATAGAAAGCTTATTGCTTACACTTGATGTTGCTATCTTAATTGAAGTGGCTCATCATGTGTATCCTGATTTATTGCCTTGTTATGATGAAATTATTTGGATGAAAAAAGGACAAATTTATAAGCAAGGTTCTTATGAATCTTTGTGTAAAGATAAAGAATTTTGTCACTTTCTGAATTTAACAGAAGTATGAAAAAAAGCTGATCATCAGCTTTTTTAAGTTTAAGAAAACAGCAATGCTTTTACTTTTTCCAACGTTTTAAAAGAGGCATATAGGAAGCAATCATATTTCTTATTTCAGTTTCACTTTTTTCAGGCATCTCTTCCATCATTGGTTTTACACAGAAATCAATCATTTCTTCCATCGTACAATCGGCTGTAAAGTTTCCTTCTTTCATACAATACATGCAGTATTCCTCGTTCTTTGAACCATCGGCATTACTTCCTAAAACATCTTCAGATAACGGCATGCCACAGCTCTGACAAATGGCTTGTTCCATCTTCATCATCCTTTCTTTGTACCCTCATTATAAACAAGGTATCTTGACATCATCCTGTCATATTTAAAATGTATTTTCGCTATTATTTTTACTAAATTTGCATATATAAAAATACTTATGGAACTTTCTGAAAAAAGATAGCAAACCTTATAAAAAACCAACAAAAAAGCCTTAAAATATGATATAATATATAAGAATGTGAGAGTGGTTTTAGAATGAATATCAAGTTAAGCAGCGAGTATGTTACTCTGGGCCAGTTGTTAAAGATGGCAGACTTTATTCAAAGCGGCGGAGAAGCTAAATTTGCCGTAAAAGAGCTTTCAATTTATGTAAATAAAGAGAAAGAAAATCGCCGTGGCAGAAAGCTTTATCCCGGTGATGTCATCAACATTGAAGGAACAATCATAACATTGTCATGAGAGTTTCTGAAATCAGACTGCATGATTTTCGCAATTATGAGGATTTACAAGCTGTTTTTTCTGATGGCATTCATGTGCTGGCAGGAAAGAATGCACAAGGCAAAACAAATTTGTTGGAAGCATTATTGTATCTTTCTACGACCAGATCACATCGGACAAATACAGATAAAGATTTGATCAGAGAAAAAAGCGAGGCTTTTTTTATTCGGGCTAAAATTGAAAAAGAGCATAAAAAAGAAGATATTCAAATTACGGTGAATGAAAAAGGTAAAAATCTCTTTATTTATCAAAATCCGGTAAATCGCGTAAGTGATTTTATTGGTGAATTTAATGCCGTAATGTTTTGTCCGGATGACATGTCATTATTTAATGCCTCTCCTCGCGTCAGAAGACGCTTTGTGGACATGGAATTAAGTAAGATAAGTAAAAAGTATGTGAGTACGCTTTATGTGGCTTTAAAGCTCTTAAAAGAGCGTAATGCATATTTGAAACAAGAACATGTAGATAAGGCTTATTTAGAAGTCTTGACCTCACAGTTGATTGAAGAAGAAGTTGTGATCATACGACAGCGACATTATTTTTTAAAGGAACTATTAGAAAAATGTCAAAAGTTTTATAAAGAACTTTCACAGGATGATACGCTACTCAATATTTCCTATGACAGCTGTATTCCTTTTGATGAAGATAAAAATGTCATGAAAGAAGCTCTGAAAAAAAAATATGCAAAACATCTTGCTCGTGATATCTATCTAAAACAAACCATCATTGGTATTCATAAAGAAGATTTTACTTTTATGATCAATGACAAGGATTTAGCAACCTATGCATCACAAGGTCAAAAAAGAAGTGTCTTATTGGCTTTGAAAATAGGTATGGTTTATATGATACGTGATATCATACAAGAATTTCCGGTATTATTGCTGGATGATGTATTCAGCGAACTGGATGTGTATCGAAGAGAAAAACTGTTAACGTCGTTACCTGCCGAAGTGCAAATCTTCATTTCTACCACAGATACGACGGAAGCAGAAAAAATACGAAAACTGCGTAAGGTTACCTTATGGAAAGTAGCCAATGGAACATTACAGAGATGTTAGGAGGATGTCTATGGATGAAAATCAGATGAAAGAAATCGAAGAAATGGAAAACATCAAGGTTGATCATTCCTATACTGCGGATGATATACAGGTGTTAGAGGGTCTTGAGGCAGTACGGAAAAGACCTGGTATGTATATTGGTTCCACCAGTGAAAAAGGTCTTCACCATCTTGTATGGGAAATTGTGGATAACTCCATTGATGAGGCCTTAGCAGGCTTTGCGACAGATATTGATATTGCGATTGAAAAAGATAATATCATTCGTGTTGAAGATAATGGTCGAGGTATGCCTACAGGCATCGTTGAAAAATCAGGAATTTCTGGTGTGGAAACGATATTTACCATTTTACATGCCGGCGGTAAATTCGGCGGTGGTGCGTATAAGGTATCCGGTGGTTTGCATGGTGTTGGAGCCAGCGTTGTTAATGCTTTGAGTGAATGGCTGGAAGTTACGGTATATCAAAATGGCAATATTTACTTCATGCGTTTTGAAAATGGCGGTAAAGCAGTTGAATCATTAAAGATTATCGGTAAGACAGATAAGCATGGTTCTATGGTACGCTTTAAAGCAGATCCAACGATTTTTACCGAAACGCAGGTTTATGATTTTGAAACATTGAATACCAGAATCCGTCAATTGGCCTTCTTAAATAAAAGTATTAAGTTGATCTTAACGGATGAACGTGAAGAAGAAAGAAAAGAAATCGTTTATAAATATGATGGCGGTATTCGTCAGTATGTAGAATATCTGAATCAGAATAAGAGTCCACTGCATGAAGAAGTTGTTTATGTAGAAGGTATTGAAGATGGTATCTTAGCAGAAATCGCTTTACAGTATAACGATGGTTATGTACCAAATATTTATTCTTTCTGTAACAACATTAATACGGCAGAAGGTGGAACGCATGAGGATGGTTTCCGCTTAGCTTTAACCAGAATTGTGAATGCTTATGCCAGAGAAAATGGGATGATCAAAAAGGATGAAACCTTAGCCGGCGATGATGTGCGTGAAGGTTTAACAGCTATTATTTCCGTGAAACATCCAGATCCACAATATGAAGGACAGACGAAGACAAAGCTGGGTAATTCAGAAGTTCGTAAAATTGTTTCCAGTATTCTTGGTGAACAGTTGGAAAAATTCTTCTTAGAAAATCCGGATACAGCAAAAATCATCATTGATAAATGTATCTTAGCTAGTAAAGCACGTATGGCTGCAAAAAAAGCCAGAGAGCTGACAAGACGTAAGAGTGCATTGGAAATATCTTCACTTCCCGGTAAATTGGCGGATTGTTCCAGCCGAGATGCATCGGAATGTGAAATTTATATTGTCGAGGGTGATTCTGCCGGCGGTAGTGCAAAACAAGGACGAAATTCTAAATTTCAGGCCATCTTGCCACTGCGTGGTAAAATCTTAAACGTTGAAAAAGCGCGTTTACATAGAATCTTTGAAAATAATGAAATTCGCTCTATGATTACTGCCTTTGGCTGCGGTATCGGAGAAGAGATGGATATATCGAAATTGCGTTATCATAAGATTATTATCATGACCGATGCCGATGTCGATGGTGCACATATTTGTACACTGATGCTAACCTTCTTCTATCGTTTCTTACGTCCTATTATTGAAGGCGGATATGTATATATCGCCATGCCTCCATTATTTAAAATTCAAAAAGGACAGCGTATTGAATACGTATATGATGAATCCAGCCGTGATCGTGTCATTGCGGAAATGGGTGAAAATGTAAGTATTCAGCGATATAAAGGTTTAGGGGAAATGAATCCGGAACAGTTGTGGGAAACAACGATGGATCCAGCCTTCCGTACATTGAAAAAAGTCAATATCAATGATGCGATGGAAGCAGATAAAGTCTTTGAAATGCTGATGGGTGAAGAAGTTGGACCTAGACGTGAATTTATACAGGAAAATGCTGTATATGCAGAATTGGATGTTTAACAGGAGGTGTATTTTTGAATGGATTTGAATAAAGATAAACTAAAAGAAGTCGATATATCAAAAGAGATGCGAAAATCCTTCCTGGATTACTCCATGTCTGTTATTGTAGACCGAGCTTTACCAGATGTTCGCGATGGCTTAAAGCCGGTACATCGCCGTATTCTGCATGCGATGAATGAGCTGGGTATTGTTGCCAGTAAGCCTTTTAAAAAGTCTGCACGTATCGTAGGTGAAGTTATTGGTAAGTATCACCCACATGGAGATACTGCTGTTTATGATGCTATGGTACGTATGGCACAGGATTTCAGTTACCGTTATATGCTTGTACAAGGTCATGGTAACTTTGGTTCTATGGATGGAGATGGTGCTGCAGCTATGCGATATACCGAGGCGAGAATGAGCAAGATTGCCATGGAATTGTTGCGTGACATTAATAAAAATACTGTAGATTTCGGGCCTAACTATGATGGTGAGGAAACAGAACCTAAAGTTATGCCGGCACGTTTTCCTAATTTGATTGTCAATGGTGCTGTTGGTATTGCGGTAGGTATGGCAACCAATATTCCTCCGCATAATCTTACGGAAACAATAGACGCAACTTTTGCGGTTATGGATGATCCGGATATTACAGTCATGGAATTAATGGATAACTATATCAAAGGTCCAGACTTTCCAACCGGCGGTATTATTTTAGGTAGAAGTGGTATTCGTCAGGCATATGAAACCGGACGAGGTTCCATTATCACAAGAAGTAAATATCATGTGGAAGAAATGGGCAATGGCAAGAATCGTATCGTTGTCACAGAAATTCCATATCAGGTAAATAAAGCAAATCTAATCAGTAAGATTGCTGATTTAGTTCGTGAAAAACAGGTAGATGGTATTACCTATCTGAATGATGAATCGAATCGTGATGGTATTCGTATTGTCATAGAATTAAGAAAAGATGTACAGGTAGAAGTAGTGATGAATCAATTGTTCCGTCTGACATCTTTACAGACATCCTTTGGTGTCAATATGCTGGCATTGGTCAATGGTGCTCCTAAACAAATGGGCATTAAAGAAATGCTGCAGCATTATGTAGATCATCAGATTGATGTTGTTGTCAGAAGAACACAGTTTGATTTAAAGAAAGCTGAAGATCGTGCGCATATCTTAGAGGGTCTGCGTATTGCATTGGATCATATTGATGAAATCATTCGTTTGATTCGCGAAAGTCAAAATGATGCAGAAGCAAGAAGCGGTTTGATGGAACGTTTTAAATTAACCGAAATTCAGGCAAATGCAATCTTAGAAATGCGTCTGCGTCGATTAACCGGTTTGGAACGTGATAAGATTGAAAACGAATATCAGGAATTGTTAAAGACAATTGCTGATTTAAAAGATATCTTAGCAAATCATTCCCGTGTTATTCAGATTATTAAAGATGAATTAACAGAAGTAAAAAATCGTTTTGGTGATCCACGACGTACAGAAATCAGTGAAGCAGATTATTCCATGGAAGATGAAGATTTAATTCCAGTGGAAGATGTTGTTATCACGATGACAACAAATGGTTATATTAAACGTATGCCAATTGATACCTATCGTACACAGAATCGTGGTGGCCGTGGTGTCAAGGGAATGTCTGTGAATGAGGATGATATCGTTGAATTATTAACAACCATGTCAACACATGATTATCTGATGTTGTTCACAAACCTTGGTAAGGTTTATCGTATGAAGGGATATAAAATACCTTCTGCAGGTAGAACGGCGAAGGGTCTTCCAGTCGTTAATCTATTGAATTTGGATAAAGAAGAAAAGGTACGTGCTTTAGTACCAGTAAATCCGGAAAGTGAATCAGAGTATCTGTTATTTGTGACACAGAATGGTCTTGTAAAACGTACACCAATGAGTGAATTTGATTCGATTCGTCAAAATGGTAAGATTGCGATTACTTTACGTGATGATGATGAATTGATGGGTGTGAAGGAAACAACAGGCGATGATGAAATTATTATTGCCGGTTCTAATGGAAAGGCAGTTCGTTTCCATGAAGATGGTATACGTGCTATGGGACGTACGGCAAGTGGTGTCAAAGGCTTTAATGTCGATGGTTCCGTTGTTGTAGGTGTTGCGACTTCTAGAGATGGTACGCATTTATTAGCCGTTAGTGAAAATGGCTATGGAAAACGTACAGCTATTGAAGAATATCGTTTAACAACGCGTGGGGCAAAAGGTGTTAAGACAATTAACATTACCCAGAAAACAGGTGATTTAGTATCTGTAAGAGCAGTGAATGGTGATGAAGATGTCATGATCATTACAAATACAGGTATTATAATCCGTATCGCTGTTGAAAATATTGGTATTTATAGCCGAAATACACAGGGTGTAAAATTAATCAATGTTGGAGAAGATGAATCTGTAGCGAAAATTGCTATCGTTGATAAAGAAGAGGAAGCGGAAGATACGGCTGAAGTTTCAGAAGAAACTGTTGAAAATGTAGTTGAATCTGAAGATTCTGCGAAAGATGCCGTGGAACCAATTGACAACGAGAATAAAGAATGATATAAAAAATAAGAAAACGTCGATAAGGATAAGTAATAGAGTCTTTGAGCAAAGAGAGATAACGGCTGGTGTGAGTTATTGTCAAAGCTTTATGAAATCAACCTTGGAGTGAAGTAGTGAATAAAGTAGTTACTTCCGGTAGTACCGTTATCACTTGAGAGGATTCATAGTGTGATGCTATGAATTAAAAAAGGGTGGCAACACGAGGTATCGTCCCTTTCGGACAATACCTCTTTTTTATTTGTAAGGAGGATATAGCGATGTTAGATATGAAATTTTTACGTGAAAACGTAGATTCTGTAAAAGAGAACATGAAAAAGAAGTTTCAGGAACATAAGCTTGAATTAGTTGATAAAGTTGTCGAAATGGATAAAGTGAATCGCCAGTTAAAACAGCGTGGTGATGATCTGCGTGCAAAGCGTAATGCCATGAGCAAGGAAATCGGCGGATTGATGGCAAAAGGCTTAAAAGATGAAGCAAATGCAGTAAAAGCAAAAGTGCAGGCCATGGCAGATGAAATGAAAGAAATTGAAGAAAAAGAAGCGAAGATGGCTGCAGAAATAAAGGAAATCATGATGAAGATTCCTAACATGATTGATCCTAGTGTTCCTATTGGAAAAGACGATTCAGAAAATGTGGAATTACAAAAATATGGGGAACCGATCGTACCGGCTTTTGAAATTCCTTATCATACGGAAATTATGGAACGTTTCAATGGAATTGATTTAGATAGTGCCAGAAAAGTTGCGGGTAATGGCTTCTATTATTTGATGGGAGATATTGCAAGATTACATTCTGCTGTTATTTCTTATGCAAGAGATTTTATGATTGAGCGTGGCTTTACCTATGTGGTTCCACCTTTTATGATTCGCAGCAATGTTGTAACTGGAGTTATGAGCTTTGCGGAGATGGAAGGTATGATGTATAAAATCGAAGGCGAAGATCTGTATCTGATTGGAACAAGTGAGCATTCTATGATTGGTAAGTTCATTGATACGATTTTAGATGAAAAAGATTTGCCTTATACGTATACAAGTTATTCTCCATGCTTTAGAAAAGAAAAGGGGGCACATGGTATTGAAGAACGTGGTGTTTATCGTATTCACCAATTTGAGAAACAAGAGATGATCGTTGTTTGTAAACCAGAGGAAAGTGCAGATTGGTTTGTAAAGCTTTATACGAATACTGTTGATTTATTTAGAAGCTTAGATATTCCTGTTAGAACTTTGGAATGTTGTTCAGGTGACTTGGCGGATTTGAAATGCAAGTCTGTCGATGTTGAGGCTTGGAGTCCAAGACAGAAAAAATACTTTGAAGTAGGAAGTTGTTCTAATCTGACAGATGCACAGGCAAGAAGACTTGGAATTCGTGTAAAAGGCAAAGATGGAAAATATTTTGCTCATACGTTAAACAACACAGTTGTTGCTCCTCCTCGTATGTTGATTGCTTTCTTAGAAAACAATCTGAATGAGGATGGAAGCGTAAATATTCCTAAGGTGTTACAGCCTTATATGGGTGGTACAGAAAAGTTAGTACCGAAGAAATAAAAAATTGAGGAAATCACTTAATTTCCTCTTTTTTTGTATTTTCAAGGCATTATTTTTAAAAGCTTGAAAAAGTAAGAAAAAGCTTTATTTAAAGGATTATTTTGAATAAAATGGAATGCTTTTACTGTTTGTGATTTGCATTGAAATACTAAGAGATTGGCAGTTGTATATCTCACTGCACATCATTTTTACATTTTAACCACTTTTTTTGTTTCACGTGAAACATTATTTGAAAATTGTTTTACATGAATTTAAATATTGTGGTAGTTTTTTACTAAATTTTAAAAATGAGAAAAATGATTTTTAATATTAAATTTAAATATCTAAATACCAAAGAAAGGTGTTAATGTTTTTCTTGTGTTACAATCTTGCAAAGAGTACTACGAATAAATTAAGTGAAGTATAAAAAATTATTGATACATAGAAGCTATGTAGAAAAGAAGATAGATACGGTTCAGATAAAGAACGTTGCAGATAATTATATTAAATATGGTGTATTATTAAAAATCATATTTACTTTAAATAGTATTTAAACTGAAAATTGAAACAACTTTTTTTTAAAAAGAAATCATGTTCTATGAATTGTTTTTTAGTATGAAAAGCTATCATATTGGTGTCCTCTATTTTATGTTTCCTTTTCATCTTTGTTACTACAATAAATTGAAAACAGATATTGCATTCAAATGAATATATGTTATAATATATAAGCTACTACAATGGTATCTACTGAATCAGGTCAGATTGGGAACAAAGCAGCCTTAAGGGAGCTCTATCATGTGTAGTAGCTTTTATTATACCGAAATGAAGGTGATAATCATGCATGAAAACTTTATGCTTGAAGCAATTAAAGAAGCTGAGAAAGCATTTGCTATCGATGAAGTGCCCATTGGCTGTGTTATTGTTTATCAGAATAAAATAATAGCAAGAGCACATAATTTAAGAGAAAGTAAACAGTCAGCAATTGCACATGCTGAAATATTAGCGATTGAAAAAGCATGCAATATAATCGGAAGTTGGCGTTTGGAGGATTGTACTCTTTATGTTACTTTAGAGCCATGTCCTATGTGTAGTGGCGCAATTATCCAATCACGTATGAAAACAGTTGTATTTGGTGCATATGATCCAAAAGGTGGATGCATAAAAAGCTGCATGAAAATGTATGAGACACCCGGTTTTAATCACTATCCCGAAACTATTGGCGGCATTTTGGAAGAAGAATGTGGAGCATTATTGAAACAATTTTTTAGGCAAAAAAGGAAACAAAAAAAAGCAAATACAAGTCCTGAATAGGTGAAAAGTATTTGCTTTTTTACTATATGAGAACATTGCTTTATGATATAATGTTTTTGTAAAGCCCCAATCTGCGGTAAAACCGTGGGTTGGGGCGTTTTTTGTTACTAACGTGTTTCTAGTTCAGTTTTGAATGAACATAAATAAAAGATAGGCTTTCACACCTATCTCTTTATCAATTCTATTGCTTCACGTAAACTTTCAATACTTTTATGTGTATATCTGCGCTCACCTACATCATTAGATTTATGCCCCATCATCATATCAATGCACTTCTTATTTGCACCAGCATCATCAAGTAATGATCTGAATGTATGTCTGCACTCATGTGGTGTTCTGTGTTCGCCAAGCTGATCAATAATTTCATACCAAAATTCATAATACTGCGTTTTTGAACAATGCTTCCCATTAAGAGAAAATAAGTATTTGTTACCTTCGTTCATTCTTTTTACGATAATATCATAAATCAATGGATGAATAGGTATGATTCTATTCTTACCAGCTTCAGATTTCATACCACCAGTAATAGTGCGATTATCAAGATCAACGTTTGCAACCTCTATGGAAAGCAATTCACTGATTCTGAATCCAGTGTATATAAATACAAGAATGGAATCAGCCCATGGGTATTCACCTGATTCATATATTTTCCATATAGTATTTATCTGTTCATTACTCAATCGTCCTTTGGTTGTTTCAGGTATTGGATCGGCATTGATTAGTTGTGCATATGATTTGTTTATAACATCAAGTTCAAGTGCAAATTTATCAAGATGCCCAAACAAATTTTTTATAGCCCATTGTGTAGAATAACCTTTCCCACACTTATCAATGCAATCTTGCATGTGAATAGCCTTGATTTCTCTATACCTCATAAGATGAATTTTATAACAGTGTTTATACGCAGATTTTAATGATCCTTGAAGTGATTTCCCTAACTTTGGATATTTCTTCTCAAGCCATAATTCATATAAATCTTTTAATGTCATTTTGTGAGCGTTTATATCCCATGGATCATTGTTGTATTCTGCCAGCATGATCATTCCAGCTTCTTTACTAGAGGTATAGCCAATAATATCGTAAATAGGATAACCTTTTTCGTTCCATCCTATTGTCTTTCTAACCATAAATGGATTTCTTCTATTTCCTGATAATTTTACTACTGATCCGTAGCCATTTGGATTTCTCATATTACCATTCCTTTCTTAATTGTTTAATTTAGATTGAAATGGTATAATAAAAATGACCATTTCAATTTTCTGCGTTTTGATTTGGTTATTGTTTTGAATCCTTGGTGCGCCAACACTGGGGATTCTTTTTCTTTTACTTCTTATACTTAGGGATTTCAGATAGATCAGATATATTTTCTAATGCCTTTTGCTTTCCATTTTCATTCAGTTCATTAAAAAATTGAACCATCTGAACTGTATCTGAACCATACTGTGCTTGAATTTCTTCAATAAGGGCTACTTCCTTGGATAACGCCCCATTTCCATTAAGTTTTGACTCCCATTCAGCTAATGGAACAAAATCAAAAAGATTTATGTTCAGTGCATTTGCGATTTTCGTCAAAGTTTCCATTTTTGGATTTCTCAACCCTAATTCATATTGTCTTATCATGCCTTCAGATGAACCAATCATTTCACCAAGTTGTTTTTGTGTTAAACCATTAGATTTTCTATAACTTTTAATTTTATCTTTTATATCCATTTTATCACCTTCCTTCATTGATTATACCAGTAGCAAAAGATAATATCAACAGCTATTGACAGTATCATATGATTGGTTTATAATCAGTATAGCAGTAGCAAATGATACTGTCAATAGAAAGGATAGGTGAAAAAATGAAAATTAGTAAAATTAAACTTGAAATTGCACTTGCTAATGAATGTATGAATCCATATGAATTGTGCAAGAAAGCAAATATTCAACAGCAGACATATAGAAGAATTGCTTCTAATGGTGAGTGCAAGCCAGCAACTGTTGGCAAAGTAGCAAAAGCATTAAATGTAAAAGTTGAAGATTTAGTTTAGTGTTGGCGCACTATCAGTAACCAAATCAAAACGCAGAAAGGAAATGTTAAAATGAAAAAAATGAACGAACCAGGGATTTATTTGGACTTATCAGTGATGTTGGAAGTAAGAAATGGTTCTTATTGTGTGGTATTCATAAAAGGATCAAAAAAATACACTTATGAACTTAGTGATGCATTTCAGATTTACCACTTGAATAGAAAACTTGAAAGTGATGTTCTTCAAGATAGAAGAAAGGTGGTGTTTGGTTCTTTTGAGCAATACAAACATACTATTGACTTTTGTAATATCGTTCTAGCAATTAGAAAAATTCTGAACAAACTCCATTTAAATGTAGCATGGGATGATATCTATTCAATTATGTTAGATGGGTTTCATGGAAGAAATTTAATAGTTGAATCTATTCAAAAGCATAACTTTGAGAGCAACGTTCTTTTGGCATATGATGAATACCTTTCATTAAATGGGAAGGTGGCGCAAATTTATGAATGATAAAGAAAAAGTCCTTAAACTTCTGAAGGATAAAGAACAAATAATAAATCAATTTGTACCAAACTTTATTCAGAAATTGAAGGATACGGAAGATAAACTGAAAAATGATGAAATCAGCGGTGATGAAGCAATCGTTTCTTATACTTCCTTATGTGTGCAAATAGCATGTAGAAAGGATGGTGAACAATAGTGTTTTTCAAAGGGTACGTTGAAACAAAAAATAAGAAGTGTATAGAAAAATTCAAAAATAGAACTGATTTCAAAAGTTATGATCAGGTTTCGCCATTAAATGAATTTGCTGGAATCCTTGCACAAAATACCATCCTGATTGATGTTGATGATTTTGATGAAAGTGAAGTGTTATTTGAAATCATCAAGGATAAAGGAATCAGATGCAGAGTGTATGAAACAACTCGTGGAAAGCATTTCTTATTCAAGAATACAAGTGTTGAATCAAATAGAACTCATGCTTCACTTGCTGTTGGTGTAACTGCTGATATTAAGATCGGAAAAAGAAATTCTTATTCAGTTTTAAAGTTCAATGGTGTTGAACGTAAGATTATATACGACACATCAGAAGATGAAGAAGCTGATCCACTTCCAAAGTGGTTGTTTCCAATAAAAACGAATATGGAATTTTTGGATATGGAAAATGGTGATGGAAGAAATCAATCTTTATTCAACTATATCCTAACGCTACAAAGTAATGATTTCAGCGTTGAAGAAGCGAGGGAAACAATACGATTGATAAACAGTTTCGTTTTGAAAGAACCATTGTCAGAAAGCGAACTTGAAATTGTAGTTCGTGATGAAGCATTTGCGAAGCCTGTTTTCTTCAAGAATGGCAAGTTCTTACATGATAAATTCGCTACGTTCCTAAAAAACAACAAACATATTATTTTGATAGATGGTAACCTTCATATTTATCATGATGGTGTCTATGAATATGATCTTAGAGAAATTGAAAAGGTAATGGTTGAACAAATATCATCATTAAAAACATCACAGAGGAAAGAAGTATTGAATCACCTATTGTTAATATGTGATGAAGCAGAACTTTCACCACCGCACTTAATTCCCTTTAGAAATGGTATTTTAGACGTTCTCACAGGGGATTTGCTGAAGTATAGTGAATCAATCATAGTAACCAATAAAATCCCCTGGGATTTCAATATCAATGCTTATAGTGAACTTGCTGATGATTTGATGGATAGAATATCATGTAATGATAAAGAAATCAGAAATATACTAGAAGAAGTAATTGGTTCATGCTTCTATCGTTCCAATACACTAGCTGGGGGTAAGTCATTTATTTTAACTGGTACTGGATCAAACGGAAAATCAACATTTATATCTATCATAAATACGATATTAGGAAACAATAATATTAGTGCAATAGATATGAAAAATTTAGATGCAAAGTTTTCTACTGTAAGATTATATAAAAAACTTGCAAATTTGGGTGATGATATAAGCGGTGAATTTAAGTCTGATACATCTACGTTTAAAAAGATAGTCACAGGTGATAAGGTGGAAGCAGAAGAAAAAGGTCAACCAAAATTTGAATTCAACCCATATTGTAAACTGATTTTCAGTGCTAATGAAATACCAAGAATGAAGGATGAAACAGGGGCAGCACAAAGAAGATTTATGATTGTACCATTTAATGCTACTTTTTCAGAAAATGATGATGGGTACGATCCGCAGATTATGTGGAAACTCAAAAATCAACAGTGTATAGAATATTTCATCTTACTTGGCATAAATGGTCTTAAACGTGTTCTTACAAATAAAAAATTCAGTAGTTCAACAAAAGTTCAAAAAGAATTAGAAGAATATTCTATTAGAAACAACCCTTTGCTATCGTTCATAAATGAATGTGAAGAAACTGATCAACAAATTTTGAATGAACCAGTGGGTGATGTATATGGTAAGTATCAAGGTTATTGCATAAACAATGGCTATGTTCCCTTGGCTAAAAATGAATTTTCAAAAAGGATGCAAAGACAGCTAGACATAAAAACTGTTAGACATGTTATCAAAGGTAAAAAAGTAACAGTTTTTGAAAATGTATAAATAATTTCAAATGGACAGGGTGGACAAGCTGGACGGGCTTATTTATATTTCTTAATATTTAAGGTAAAAAAACATTTATAAATTTTTAATTATTCTGTAAAAAAAAAGTAATATAAATTAAGCGTTTAGCCAGTCCACCATGTCCTTATGAATCAGATATTAGGAAAGGATGGTTACATGAAAAGAACAATACTCTATGCATTTGGTGATGCGTATGATGAAAATGGCAGTGATAAATTTAGAATACAGGGTTTTGATAACCCATCTTATCCAATAGTGGAAAATAAAATCAGTGAATTGGTAGATGATTATGAAGGAATTACAGTCATTGAGGAAAATGAAGATGAACAGTTTTCTGAACGAACATGGTCATATGATAAAGCCAATGAAATTGAAATCATGAATGGAGAAGAAGTGGTAAACGGTGATGAACAATGATAGATGAAAACGTAGTCTATAAAATTATTGATGAAGAAATTGAGAAGATAACCAAAAGGCGTGTAATTCAGTATGCCTATCAAATACCATTCAATAAAGTGGAGTATCTCTTGTATAATTATGAAAACTTCAAAGAATCGATTATTTTATTTGATGATGAACGAATTTCAGTTACAAAGCGTTTCATTACCATCATCAATGAAGCACTTGATAAGTTGAAGAACAGTGAAGTATATTATGAATTGATACCAATGAAGTATTTTCAAGGTAAATCACATGAAGAAATTGCCGAACACTTCCATTGTGATATTTCAACAATATCAAGACAAAAGAAGAAACTTATTGAAAGATTAAGAAGTATATTATTCAGTGATGATGTGATTAAATTGATGTATTATGTAGTTGAATAATAATATATCGCATATATGCGACTTTATACCTTGTAGGCAGTCTGTACAACGTATTTTTGCAATGATATAATTAGTATAGTTAAAAATGTAAATTGAGATATGCGGTTGATATAGCATGAGAAACCAGGTGTAAGTGCCTGGTTTTTTGTTGCTTGTTCATCAGTTTAGAAGGGAGTGAATGAATTATGTGTAATAAATCGAATGGTTGAATGTAACACAGACAACCATATGATTGTGGTATCCAGTAAAGGATGTGGATAAGATAGGAAGTCAACTACTAGGCTAGAATGTGTCATTCGTAAATTGTTGAAGAATGTTGAAATGAAATCCTATATAGGTGTACTACTGAATACAAAGTTATTTAAAAAGTGAATGTAACATTAAATCTGAAAAGGAAGGTAAAGAAAAATGAAAATAGAATTAGCAAACAAAATTAAAAGAGTAATAGACGTTTACAAAGAAAGTTTTGCCATGCAGCAGAATGAAATCATGCAGATTATAGACAAGTATAAAATGCCAGCAGTGTATAACCGATATACTGTGGTTGGCTTTAGAGAATTGATTTTGGAAGAATTTAAGAAAGTGAATGATTCTTATGATATGCTGAATCGCAAATTGAATTTACGATTGAAAGAAGTATTGGATGAAGTGAAGAAGCAAGTTCTTCCTGATCAGGAAAGTAAATCAGAAGATTATCAAATGAAAATAAGTAACGCTTTGCAGTTCCTGAATATTCATAACACAGAATTAACGGATGAAATGGCTTTTTCCATACTGAAGGAGTTTCTGAATGATTATGAGGTAATGCGTACATTCAGAAAAGTAATTGAAGATATCATAAAATATGACACTTCAAAAACAATCAGAAAAGATTTTCAAAAAACTTTTGAATCATTGGAAAAATATGAAACTATCATTGAATTATATGATGGTCTTATGATGTATTCAGAAAATCTGTTTTTATATCCAAAAGCAGATGGTGATATGACTATCGTTAATTCATTTGGTATGGCATTAGTAGAAGATTCCTACATGGAATTAGATGGTGAGGATAAGATTATTGAACTTGCTGAAGAATTGGATAATTTTATAAATCCAACTGTTGATAAATTTGAAAGTTAACTTTCAAATATAGCGAAATAAAACATTGTTTAGTAACACGATAGTAACAACTTTCCTTTTAAAAAGCAGTTAAAAAGGTAAGTTGTTTTATTGTGTCATGAATTTAGGAGGGTGAACACATGAAATCAAAAAACTTTAAATCTTATTTTAAAAAAAGGATTGATACAGATATGGCTGAATTTAGAAGAATCATGCTAACTTCAAAAGATAAGAATGAAATAGAAATTACAGATAAGTTGTTCTTAATAGATTGTAAAAAATCATTGCAATTTCTTCAAAAAAACATAGAAAGTGTATACTTTGATATGTTTTATGATAAATATATCCTAGAAAAAACTATGGATAATATTGCCTACAAATATAAATGTGATGTATCAACGGTAATTAGAAATATCTCTAAAGCCATTTGTAAAATAGCGGTTTTTAGATATACAGAAACTTACATTTTAAGTTTTTTATTATAGGTGTATATATGGAATGTATAGAATTGATCATTCGTTATAGAAATGGTGATAATACTGCATTTGATTATTTGTTTGAACGGAACAAAAAACTTATCTATTTTATAACAAGAAAACATGAATGGATGATACCTTATTTACATTATGATTTTGATGATATATTACAAGAATCATATATCATATTTACAAAATGTATCAACGATTTTGATATATCTAGTGATTACAAATTTACAACGTATCTAGGAAATTCAATTCATTGGGGGTTAAATAAATTATTTAACAGTGCAACGAATGCCAAGCGATACAACAAAAATGATGATTCGATAATTCAAGATATCAGTTTAGAACAGAAATTTAATGACGATCAGGATTTACTTAGTGTTCTTTCTGATCCAAATAGTGAAGCGGAAATGAAGTTATTTATGGAAATGGAATTTAATGACCAATTAAAAAAAGATACTCGTTTACTTTTGAACCAGGTGTTTGATGTTCAAAAGGATGGAGTACAAAGGATAAAGTATATCATTCAATCAAATTATGGAATTGATCAAGAAGTAAAGAACGCAAAGGAACTATCTATTTTACTGAATTGTTCATATCAAAATATTTGCCAATTAAGAAACAAAGGTATCAGGATGATAAGGAATAGTCATTATGGTAAAACGTATATGGAAAAATACAAATCTGAATATTTTGGTTATTTGATAAACAAAAAAGAATGCCTAAAGGAAACAGTGAATCCTAAAATAATAAATAGCAAACTTGATGATATAGATAAACTGATAAACAGTTTATGGTGAAAGGATGTGGTATATCATGAATAAAAATATTAGAGTTATTACCAAAGATTTATGGATGGTGGATTTTAATTATATCAAAGCTGGTTATATAAAAGAAATCACTTTTATTGATCAAGACTACCCACATAATTTCTGCTTAAGCAAAGATGGAAAATTGATATTAGATAGTTCTGCACCGAATATGAAACGGATTGCAGATTTTTTTATTATCATTATGTCTTGCCCTTCAAAAAAATTATGTACAGAAAAAGGACTTTTATTTTTTATATACAGTTCTTACAGTCAATACAAAAGAAAATCGTTGATGGAAATTAAACGAATGATGGGTAAAGAAAAATTTGAAATGATTTCCAAAACATATTTCGATATGGCAAAGTTTGAAATGGATAGAAGGCAACTTAAAGAAAGGGGGTAAAATAATGAGTATTGGAACAAAAGTTGAACTACAAGATGGTATCACTAGCCCATTGTTGAATATTGCTAATGCCTTGACCATGGTGATAGATTCGTTTGAAACGCTTAATGTAGTTTCAACAGGTGTCATTGATACATCAAATTTAGAAAATGCTTATGATATGGCAAATCAGGCAGCTGCTGCTATTATGCAACTTAACGAAACGCAACCAACAACTACAAATCCAGTGAACAACGATTCCGCACCATTGAATCAGCCTACAAATAAACCAGTTGAAACGCCCATTGAATGGGTAACACCATCTAATATTGATGTTTTCGCTGGAAATGGTATGGAACGTTATGAACAAGAAGTTTCATCCTTGAATGCAATGTTGGATGATGTTATTCAAAATCAACAGAATATCGCTAATCAAGCGAAGGCTACTGATATTTTTCCAAATAACATGATCAATGATATTCAGAATATGAATAACAGGATAAACAATCTAAAAAATACGATTGAACAGTTAAGTAATGCACAGATGGATGATATCGGCGCAGATAAAGTGAATAATGATATTGAAACATTACGTGGGCAGTTAAATGATGCTATCAAACTGCAAGAACAACTTTCTGCTGCTATGGGTGATATGGATGTTGGTACAGCGAATCAGGCTTACAACCAACTGAATAACACCATAGACAGTGCCGAAAGAAACATCAGGGATAACATGAGCGCACAGGAACAGTTCAATAGTTCAATTCAAGAAGGTTCTTCATGGATGGATGAACTGAAAGGTAAGATTGGTGCAGCGGTTGTTGCCTATGCTTCGTTACGTGGTATAAGCAATGTTATCAACATTTCAGATGAATTGACTTTGACAACCGCACGTTTGAATATGATGAATGATGGGTTACAGTCAACTAAGCAATTACAAGATTTGATTTTCCTTTCTGCCGAACGATCAAGGGCATCATACACTGATACAGCTGATATTGTTGCAAAACTTGGTTTACGTGCATCAGATGCTTTTGATTCAAATATTCAAACAATTCAGTTCGCAGAGAACCTGAACAAGCAATTCATCATTGCTGGCGCAAGCCAAGAAGAAATGAACAGTGCTTCCCTTCAGTTAACCCAGGCATTAGGATCAGGTGTATTACGTGGTGAAGAATTAAATGCAGTGTTTGAGTCAGCGCCAAACGTAATTCAGACAATCGCCGACTATTTGGATGTACCTATTGGTAAAATTCGTGAAATGGCTTCAGATGGTGAAATCACTGCGGAAATTGTAAAGAACGCAATGCTAAGTGCTACGGATGATATAAATGCACAATTTGATTCTATGCCCAAGACATTCGGTCAGATAGCAACAAGTATTAAGAACAATGCCTTGATGGCATTTCAGCCGATTCTTCAAAGATTGAATGATATCGCAAACAGTGAATCATTTGATGCTTTGGTGAACGGTATCGTTTCTGCGCTTGTCATTGTGGCTGGTGTAGTAACTGAAATATTCGATCTAGTCGCTTCAGTAGCTGGCTTTGTATCTGAAAACTGGTCAATCATTGAACCTTTGATGGTTGGTGCTTCTATTGCACTAGGTGCTTATGTTTCTGCTTTACTTGCATATAATGCCGTTCAGTTAGTAACAAATGGTATCAAGGCTGCGGCTACATTAGCTGAAGCAGTTCACATGGCTGCTGTTTGGCTATCAAGTGATGCCACCTTTGCAGCGACAGCGGCACAATGGGGCTTTAATGCTGCGTTATTGGCTTGCCCTATTACTTGGATTGTGATTGCAATTATCGCTATTGTAGCTGCTTTATATGCTGGCGTGGCAGCTTGGAACAAATTCACAGGAACTTCAATCAGTGCAACTGGAATCATCGTTGGCGCAATTTTCAGTGCTGGAGCATTCATAGGAAATTTGTTTATTGCAGTTGTAAACTTCGCCATTGATGCGTTCGGTGTATTGTGGAATTTTATAGCTGCCTTCGCAAACTTTTTTGGTAATGTGTTTAATGATCCAGTTGGTTCAGTTGCTAGACTATTCTTTGATCTAGTCGATAATGTACTTGGTTTACTTGAAGGTCTTGCCAGTGCCATAGATACAATCTTTGGTTCAGATTTGGCTGGTGCAGTTTCAGGTTGGCGAAGTAATCTGAACAGTTGGGTTGATCAAACATTTGGCAAAGGTGAAGAAGTAATGGAAAAATTTGATGCTTCACAATATCATCTTGGAAGGTTTGAATATGGCGAAGCATGGGATGCTGGTTACAACATAGGTGAAGGGATAGAGAGTTCTATTTCAAACTTTGATCCTAGTTCATTATTTGATTCAAATATTCCCAACCCTGATGATTATGCCAATGCCATGAATGGTGCTTTGGATGATGGTGCATTGGGTGCTGGTGTTGGTGATACAGCGGACAACACAAAAGGTATTAAAGATTCTTTGGATATTACATCAGAAGATTTAAAATACTTACGTGATATCGCAGAACAAGAAGCAATAAACAGATTTACTACCGCAGAAATCAAGATTGAAATGAACAATACCAATCAGATAAACAATGAAATGGATTTGGATGGTATGGTTGATCATCTTGCTACAAAACTTGAAGAACAAATGGAAATTGCAGCGGAAGGAGTGCATGACTGATGTATAAATTCTTTATGGATCGTTGTTACTATTAAGATACTTATATACTCTTTATTATGTGCTGTAATAGGACTGAACTGTTCAGTGAACTAGCCTATTTATCGTGTTTATCACGTATAGCGTATTGAACTAATTCATGATATAATAAATAAGACAGAGAGCAGGTGAATTATGGCTTATAAAGCTTTATATCGTACCTATCGACCTAATAGTTTTGATGAAGTTTACGGTCAAAAACATATTGTCCAAACATTAAAACATGCTGTTGAACAAAATAAAATAGCACATGCTTATTTATTTTGTGGCCCACGTGGTACTGGTAAAACTTCTATTGCAAAAATATTTGCCAAGACAATAAACTGTACAGATGAACATACAAAGGCTTGTGGAAAGTGTGAAAATTGTATTGCTGTACAAGAAGGAAATCATCCAGATATTATTGAAATAGATGCTGCCAGTAATAATGGTGTTGAAGAAGTACGTACCTTAATTGAAAAAGTGAAATATGCACCTTTAAAAGGAAAATATAAGGTGTATATCATAGATGAGGTTCACATGATGTCCACTGGTGCCTTTAATGCACTGTTAAAAACGATTGAGGAGCCACCGGAACATGTTATTTTTATTCTGGCTACTACTGAGCCTCATAAAGTTTTACCTACAATTATCTCACGATGTCAACGTTTCGATTTTACTAAGATTCCAAGAAATGATATAGAAAATCGTTTACGAGATGTCTTACAGGGTGAACAATTAACATGTGAAGATGAAGTAATAAGAATTATTGCACAACTAGCGGATGGTGGTTTGCGTGATGCTTTATCAATTCTGGATCAATGTATTGCATATGCACAAAATGATATTAAGGTACATCATATTAACGAAATATATGGAATCACCACAATAACAGAAAAACTTGAAATTATTGATGCCATCATTGGTAAAGAAGCAGTGAATCTTTTAAATATTGTAGACACTTTAATTGAAAAAGGTATAGATATTAAACGATTGACAGTAGATCTGATTGAAATTCTAAAAGAATCAATTATTTTCGAATATACTAAAGATATAGGGTTATTACGTATATTAAACGGTGAAGAAGTCAATCATATGATTGAAAGATTGAGTCGCAAGAAACGTTTCGATATGATTCATCTCTTAATGGAAACATATGATAAATATCGCGGTGCAGCGAATGTAGGATCTTATTTCGAGGTTTGCTTATTGCAAATGTTGGATGATGATGTAATACAAAAAAATGAATCAGTACAGGTGTTGCCAGTAAAATCAGAAAGTAAACAAGCTATTTTTAAACAAGATTTGAATAAGAATGTTTCACGTGAAACATTTGAACCTAAAAAGGAAAAGAAAATACTTGAAATACCTGAAGATGATGAACCATATGATTTGGATGTATCCATAACAGAAGACAACCAAGAACTTGAATTACATACTCAGGTGATTTCATCAGTAGATGTTCCTAATACATCTAAAACAATTAAACCTTTAGATGATGATTTTATTTTAGGACTATTGGCAGGGGCAAATAAACCAGAAAAGGCGCAAGACATAAAAGATTTCTATCGAATTGCTGAATATATGTTAGATTTAACATGGGCAAAGTCAGCAAATCTATTAAAAAACAGCATGATTGTCGGTAGTGGTAGTAACTATATCGTTATTAGTGTGGACAATCAGGCAGAAGCAAATGAAATCAATGAGGCAGATAGTAAAAATGAATTCAATGCATTTATACAAGAACTGCTGCATAAAAATAAAAAAATATTTGCTATTTCCAAAGAACATCAAACAAGAATTATTCGTGAATTTAAAGAACGAATGATAAACGGAACATTGCCCGAACCAATACAGATAGAAACTGTGAAGATAGAAAAAAAAGAGATTGTTGAGAAAACACAAGAAGAAACAATACTGGATTTATTCGGTGAAGAAAATATTATTATAACGGAGGAATAGATATTATGAATATGCAAAGCTTATTAAAACAAGCACAAAAGATGCAGAAAGAACTTGCAAAAGCAGAAGAACTTTTAAATAAACAGACATACGATTCTACCATGGGTGGTGGGGTTGTTAAAGTTACCGTAAAAGGAAGTATGGAAATTGAAACAATTTGTATTGATGAAGCATTATTAGAAAAAGATGGAAAAGAAGATTTAGAAGAAATGTTGAAATCAGCTATTAATGATGCATTAAGTAAAGCCGTAAAAGATAAAGAACAAAAAATGAATGCTTTAACAGGCGGAGTGAAAATGCCTGGAGGATTTTAATGTATCCTAAAAAGTTTGAGGCTCTTGTAGAAAGTTTTCGGAAACTTCCCGGTGTAGGAATGAAAACCGCAGAGCGATATGCTTTTCAAACACTAGAGTGGGATGAAGAAACCTTAAATGGCTTTATACAAAGTTTAGCTGATATGAAAGACGGTCTGAAAAAATGTGAGGTATGCGGAAATCTGGCTGAAGGAGACTTGTGTGATATATGCAAGGATACAACAAGACAGCGTGATATTATCTGTGTTGTTCAAAGTCCTAAGGATGTAATTGCCATGGAAAAGACGAAAGAGTATGCAGGTGTTTATCATGTTTTAAATGGTGTAATATCCACAGCGAAAGGTATTTTACCTGAAGATATTAACATTGAAAGTCTATTGACACGTATTCAAGAAGATACAAAAGAAATTATTATCGCAACCAATCCGACGGTAGAAGGAGAAACGACTGCTTTATATCTCTCAAAGCTTTTAGAAAGCTATGATGTTACAGTCACACGTATTGCACATGGACTTCCTATGGGCGGTCATTTAGATTATGCAGATGAACTCACTTTAATCAAAGCAATTGAAGGTCGTAAAAAAATGTAAAAGAAATCGTGAGAAATCACGATTTTTCTATGTTTCAATTTCGATTACATGATAAAATAGATAAGAGAGAAAGAGGTGTTGTACGATGGCTTCCATTGCCTATATTACAGATAAAAAGATGATTGAATATCATAGACTGAATGGCAATCATTCCATCAATTTTTGGAAACCTAGCAATACCAAAAAAATCAGTGATTTTCATAATGGTGATTTATTATTTTTTCTGGCGAAGGGTACTGAAAAAGGAAAAAATAAAGAAAAAGGTTTAATCGGATATGGCAGATTACAAAAAAGCTATACACTGACATTTTCACAAATGTGGAATCGTTATGATACAAAAAACGGTTATCCAGATAAAGATTCATTAGAGGAAGCAATTCGTAAAGTAACAAAAAATCATAAACTCCCAGATTATTTAAATTGTCTCATATTAGAAAATTTAGTCTTTTTTCAAGCTCCCATTTATTTAAGTGAAATAGGCGTAGCTATTTCAAATAAAGTAGAGAGTTATATCTATCTTGATAAAGATGATATGTTTCTTACTTCAAAAATATTAAAATTAGCGAATGAAATAGGCTCAGATATGTGGTCATCCTTGTTTCACGAACAGACACATGATTTTATGATTGATGCACAAATAAATCTTGTGAATAATATACATGATAAAATTGCATGTGATATGTATAGTACACATGATGTTCGTATGCTCTATAAATATGCAATTGCCATCATGAAGAATCATAACCAATATCAGTTTGTCAGCAATAGTAAAACAGAGTTTATAGAATATACGAAAGCGGGACTCATCTTGTATCTTCCTTGTATTGTGAATACTTTAGAATTTACGAAAAAGTTTCAATACATGTTAGGACACTATATGTTTTATTCTACATATATTGAGAAAAGTGAATTTAATACAACAATACAATTATGTCTGTTATTTAATCAAAAACTAAGTGACGAATACAGAGAGATATTATGTCAGTTACATATAAATTACGAAGAAAGGCTAGTCGATGATGACTAGCCTTATGATATGAATTTGAATATACATAACATGAAAAGAAATGGTAAAGATGGATGCTAACGATTTTATAATATGCTCACTCCTATAAGCAAACTTAAAGGCATAAACAAGAATGGCAAAAACGTGGTTATTCTAGATGAATCTTTATTTCTATTGCATTTCACATAGCAACATAGTAGTTACATTTTGAACAATCAAAAATTATAAACTGTTGATTGCTCTTTGAATTTTTGAAATACAATTTTTCTCATATACGACATTTATTTGTTTCATGATGTCTTGGAATATGGAAAGGCCATCATGTTCCTTTTTATATTCATATTCAATTTCATAATCTGTTTTTCCATGATAGGTGCTGATATCAAAACATAGCTCAGCAAACTCACTTTCATAAACCGCTCGCTGCGTATGAAGTTCGGCTATCTTAAAAAAAGGACCTTGTAATTGATAACGATGTAATAGTTTCTGAATTTCTTCATCTTCTAAACTAGTAATAGCATTTTTCGGTACTGGCTTCTCAAATTCTAATAAACCTTCTTCACTTTGCATCTTCAATGTGAAAATATGCATACCATTGACATCACGAATACGCATTGCTCCTTTATGTTTACGAATCATTAAATCTTGAGTGTCATAATAAATATTTACTTGTTCATGAAATGGTGGTGTAGCAAAATTTTGATATAAATTATAAAATTGTTCCTTTGTGACGAGAACTTTATACTCTTTTTCAATATTGTTATTCATCTTATATCACCCAAATGTTATAATACAATAGTATGAATAAGAAAGGAAGTGATTTCTTATGAATTATGCAACTGTCGCAAAGAAAGATGAAAAATCATTTCAAACAGAACAATATTTGTGTAGTCAATTAAATAAACATGGATGGATATATGATAAAAAAAATCCTGAATTGGTAATTTGTATAGGTGGAGATGGCACTTTATTATATGGGGTGCATAAATATCTTCCCATTATTAATACAATAAAATTCCTCGGTATCCATACAGGTACATTGGGTTTCTTTACGGATTATACAGGAGAGGAAATTGATGAATGCATTCAGGATCTTTTACACAAAAAGCCATCCATCTTCACTTCCAATTTGTTAAAAATACAGATGGATAATGATCCTGTACCCCGCTATGCTTTAAATGAAATGCGTGTTGAAAATATCGTGAAATCACAAATTTTGGATATCTATATAGATGGAGAATTTTTTGAAACATGCCGTGGTTCAGGGATATGTTTAAGTACACAGGCAGGCTCTACTGCATATAATCGAAGCTTAAAAGGTGCTGTCATTGATAGTGGTATATCGTTAATGCAATTGACTGAAATTACACCAATTCAACATTCCAAACATCGTTCACTAGGGGTACCTTACATTATGATGGAAAATCGCATCATCATTATGCGCAGTGAGACATTTGATACTGCTGTACTATGTTATGATCATTTGAATTTATCATTAGCGGATACACACGAAATTATTTGCAGTATGTCAGATCTTAAAGTACAATTTGTTCGTTATCGTGCATACAGTTATTTAAAACGATTAAAAAACTTATATTAATTCGCAAGCAGTAGGTAGCTTCAGAATGAAAATAACTGGAGGAAAAGACTATGGGTTTTCTTAAAAAAATATTTGCCAAACAAGAGGTAAAGACACAAAATGAAACAAAACCAAAAAATGAAGACAGAGTAGAAAACCAAGAGAAAATACAAGCAACCGTTGAAATGTTTTATGAACGTTTAAAAAATACATCACAAAAACCGATTACTTACTTTACTCTTGAAAAAGATAAACCAGCTTTATTTGATTGTAAAATCGGCGGTGCATATTATATTCCTGAACATGAGACACTTCCAATTGATCAAATAGAAAAGAGTCCATTGTATTTGTTGGCGCAGATTAATTTTTCGCAGTTTAAAGCACCGGAAGGATTTCCAACATCAGGGCTTTTACAGATTTTTATAAGTGGTGATGATGATCTTTATGGCTGTGATTTTGATGATCCAAGATCTCAAAAGAGATGGGCAATTCGCTATTATGAAACCATACCAAACCAGCCTGTAAGCAATCGTATCTTTCAACCGAAAGCACATAAAGAAACAATGTTACCCTTTCCATTGGATTGTGAATACCGTCTGCAACCGCATGAACATTTTCAGACAATTACCATAAATGATTATCGCTTTAAAGATTATTTTACTCAGTCATGTCAAGATTTATTAAAAGAGGATCAACACACTATTTTCGATTTAGATGATGTCATATATGATAACTTATGTGATAGATTAGAAACATTTGCTTCACAAATAGGCGGATATCCTTGCTTTACACAATATGATCCCAGAGAGTATATGAAAGACAATCCTTGCGATATCCTATTATTTCAATTAGATACAGTAGAAGATATTATGTGGGGAGATTCTGGTGTCGCAAATTTCTTTATTTCTGAACAAGATCTTAAAAATAAAGATTTTACAAATGTTGTTTATAATTGGGACTGTATGTAAGAAAAGAGGTTGTAGTGTATAGAAGATTTCATTTCGTAAATCTATCTAATATCATTACAACCTCTTATTCATATACATAGTCTGATAATTTTTTAGCTTTCGCACTGGCATTCATAATGATTCCAAAGGCTACTAAATAAGATAGCATGCTAGATCCGCCATACGATATCAAAGGAAGGGTAATACCGGTAATTGGTAATAATCCAATGATCATTCCGATATTTTGCACTTGCTGATATAGCAACATTCCTAAAACACCTAAAATCAGATATTTTTCAAACATATTCTTCGATATGCTGGCAATCTTACATAAATGAAGATCAAGTCCTAAACATAGTATTAAGATGAATACTGCACCAATCAATCCCCAGCTTTGACCAATAACAGCAAAGATGAAATCCGTCTGTGCTTCGGGTATCGGTACTAGAAACTGTTGCATACCATGTCCGCTTACACCGGCACTGCCTAACGCTAACAAGGCCATATATTGTTGATAACTATCCGTATTGATGCTAGATTCAGGATCAAGCCAAGAAGTGATCCTTCGCATTTTATAGCTTCCTCCCATCATACTGGTTAGTAAATCAAATTGAAATATGTAGAGATAAGCAAAGACGGCAATAAAGATGATGATAAGTCCGGCTAATAGCCATATCCATTCTTTGCGAATTCCCGAACATAATAGCATAGCCAATAGACTGATACCAATAATCAAAACAACTCCGGTATCCGGCTGTAATAGAATTAGTACCATAGGTGGCAGAGCCCATTTCGCAACTTCTATAAATAGTTTAACATCCATCTCAAAGGAATCAATTACTTTTTCTTTGTTATGTTCATCAATAATACCTGCGGTAATGATGATCAATACAATTTTCATAAACTCACTGGGCTGAAAGGAAGTTCCAGGAAGGAAAAACCATGAAATAGCACCATTGGTTGGCTGCATGATAGAAATCACTCTGCCGGTCAGTGAGTATAATATCCTGGCAAAAAATAAGATGATCAAACAGACCATTAATATCCAATAGGCAATCTTAGCGAATTGAAACATACTGTCATTGCCTAAATACATGATTACACCTAAGGCGATAAAACCTGCCATAAACCACATGATCTGTTTTGTAAGATACCCCATTCCAGCTTGGGCTCCAACAATTCCGAAAGAAGAATAGATAGAAACGAAGCTGGTGATTGCCATGACAATTAAATAAGCCATTAAAACAAAATCAAACTTATCCGGACTCTTCGCCCTGGATAATCCTACTTTCATTGGCATCACTCCATTATTACTATGCCTAATTAAAGGCTTGTATCTATTATAGCACGGTTTTTCTTCCTTATGTTGCGCACGGCATACAAATTTGAATAAATTAAGGAAAATGTAATGCTTCGCATATAAGAAAGATATGTAAAAGATTTCTGCATACTTATACCAAGCAACCTTCATTTTTGATATAATATAGAAACGAGAGCAGGAGTTGATTTTATGACAAAAAAGAATACCTATACACCGATGATGACACAATATTTAGAGTTAAAAGAGAAACATAAGGATGAAATTATTTTTTACCGTTTAGGTGATTTTTATGAAATGTTTTTTGACGATGCAAAAATAGCAAGTCAGGAATTAGATCTTGTGTTAACAGGCAAAAATGCCGGTGTGGAAGAAAGAGTGCCAATGTGTGGTATTCCGCATCATGCAGCGAATGGCTACATTCAGCGCTTGATCCAAAAAGGGTATAAAGTTGCTATCGTGGAGCAGATGGAAAATCCCGCTACAGCAAAAGGCTTAGTAAAACGTGATATTCTTAAAATTGTTACTCCTGGGACGATCATGGATGAAGTGAATGATGAAAAAGCAACTGTTTATATTGTGTCATTGCATGATTATCAATTTGGATTAGCGGTCGTTCTATGTGAGATGACGACAGGAGAAATGCGCGCACAGTTGATTGATAAGCAGGTGATGGCAATTCAGAAAGTACTGCTTGGTAATAATGTGGCAGAAATTGTCATTGAAGAAAAGTTCGATAAGAAAATTGTAAAAATGATCGAAGATATGGATCGGATAACAATTTCTTATTATCAAGATGCAGCCATCAAGGAAGCATATGAACATCTTATCAGTGATATTGAAGATGATCGAATACGCCATGCATTTGGTATACTTACGAATTATTTAGATGAAACACAACGCCGTAATATGGCTCATCTGAATCATGTTGAACAGGTTTATGAAAATGAATTTTTACAAATGGATTACAATACTAAGCAAAACTTAGAATTAACGGCAAGTATTCGCAACAATTCTAAATCATTGACTTTATGGAGCTTCTTAGATAAATGTCGCAGTTCTATGGGGTCTCGCTTGTTAAAAAAATGGATTGAGTATCCACTTGTTGATACGAAAATGATCAATAAACGTTTAGATGCTATTGAATATTTAAATGATAATTTTATTACGAAAGATGAGCTGAAAGAACATTTAAGCTTTGTATATGATATGGAGCGATTAAGCGCAAGAGTAGCTTATGGAAGTGCCAATCCTCGTGATATTTTACGTTTGATTAAAACACTGGAACATGCTCCGATGATCTTTGATCTATTCAAAGATTGTAATGCTTATAGCGAATTTCAAACAATTGATGTCTGTCAGGAATTATATGAGGTAATAGATGGTGCTATCGTGGAAAATCCACCGGTTACATTAAAAGATGGAGGTGTCTTCGTAGAGGGCTATCATGAAGAACTTGATCAGGTAAGAAAAATCGGTAAGAATGGAAAGAATTGGATTTTAGCATTAGAAAATAAGGAGCGGGAGCGCACCGGAGTTAAATCATTGAAAATCGGCTATAATCGAGTGTTTGGCTATTATATCGAAGTGACGAAAACGAATCTTTCACAAATAAAAGAAGAATTTGGTTATGTGCGAAAACAGACACTGGCAAATGCGGAACGTTTTATCACACAGGAATTGAAGGAACAAGAAGATGCAATCGTTCATGCACAGGAAAGAAGTATTCGCCTGGAAAATGAATTATTTGAAAATTTATTAGACAAAATACGTGTATATCTTCCTAAATTACATGATTTAGCAATTGCGTTAAGTACCATTGATGCGTTGTATGCCTTAGCAGAAATTTCAAGTGAAAATGGTTATACCCGACCTCATTTTCATAAAGAGCATACGGTTTATATGGAAGAGGCACGACATCCCATCTTGGATAAGATCATGAAAACAACACGCTATGTTTCTAATGATCTTAAGATGCAAGAGGATCAGGATATCATGATCATTACAGGACCGAACATGGGCGGTAAATCTACCTACATGCGGCAAACGGCTTTACTTGTGATTATGGCACAAATAGGTTGTTACGTGCCTGCGCGCAAAGCGGAATTGCCAATCTTTGACCAGATTTTCACACGTATTGGGGCAAGTGATGATATCATGTCAGGACAATCAACCTTTATGGTAGAAATGATGGAAGCCAATAATGCCTTAAAACATGCAAGTGCGAATTCATTAATTCTATTTGATGAGATAGGGCGCGGTACTTCTACTTATGATGGTATGGCATTGGCACAGGCGATGATTGAATATATTTTACGCAATATCAAAGCGAAGACTTTATTCTCAACACATTATCATGAATTGACACAGATGGAAGAACGTAATCCGGGTATTTTGAACGTTCATGTCGATGTTCATGAAGAGGATGAAAAGGTGACGTTCTTGTATCGCGTCATAGAAGGTAAAGCTGATAAATCGTATGGTATCAATGTTGCCAGATTGGCACATCTGCCAGGTAGTGTGTTGGATCGTGCACAACAGATTCTTGATAATTTGGAATTAAATGATAATCCTATACAAAACATCGTCGGTCCGCATGTGATTGAAAAAGAAAATCCGAAACATGTAGAAATTATCGAGCAATTGGATAAAATAGATTTAAATAAGATGACACCGATAGAAGCTATGCAGCTGCTATATGAATTAAAACAAAAGATGAAATAAAGAACAATACGTTTATCAAAAACAGGAGGTGAGGATATATGGGAAAGATTAATCGCTTGGATGAACATTTATCAAATATGATTGCGGCTGGTGAAGTTGTAGAACGTCCTATGGGAATTGTAAAAGAATTGGTAGAAAACTGTATTGATGCATCCGCAAGTCATGTGGAAATACAAATTTTACAAGGTGGTATAGATACGATTACCATCATTGATGACGGTATCGGAATGGATGCGGAAGATGCCACATTAGCTTTTGAACGCCATGCGACTAGTAAACTGAAAGAAGTTAATGATTTATGGAATATACATACGATGGGATTTCGTGGCGAGGCGCTGCCTTCTATCGCTTCTGTATCTCATGTGATCTTGCGAACGAACAATGGGACAGACGCTACGGAAGTGGAAATCAATTATGGTACGTTAGTAAGTGCAAAGCCATGTGGTACACCAAAAGGAACGATGATTGAGGTAAAAAACCTATTTCAAAAGACACCGGCACGTTTTAAGCATTTAAAAAGTCCGCAATATGAATTTTCTTTGATCTCGGATGTCGTTCAGAAGTTTGCTTTATCACATCCGGAAATTGGTTTTGTTTTATCACATGATGGAAGAACGGTATTTAAAACAAGAGGGAATGGCAGCTTACTTGAGGTGTTGATGCAGATTTATGGCAGAGATAGCGCAAAGACAGCAATTGCTTTAGATGGCAATGATATGGATTATCATATTGGCGGTTTTATCATGCAGCCTAATTTCAATCGAGCAACCAAATATTATATGTTATTGTATATCAATGGGCGAATGATCCGTAATTATCATTTGCAAAAAGCAGTGATGGATGCGTATGCGCCTTATCTTCCTAAGGAACGTTATCCTATTGCCATTATCAATATGGAAATGGATGCTCAATTAGTCGATGTGAATGTGCATCCAAGTAAATGGGAGATTCGCTTATCAAAAGAAAAACAATTGGAAAAACTAGTGTATGAAACGATAAGTAACGCATTAAAGGAACATCTGCAAGTACCGAAGGTCAATGTAAATCGAGAAAAGAAAATCAAGGTAGAAATGCCTGAAATGCAATTAACATATGAACGTGATGATAAGGTGAAAAAGCTTCATGATGAAGTGAATGAAAGCTTTGCGAATCCTAAGGATGTACCACCATTAAATATGGAACAGTTAAAGGTGGATATAGAAAAGTCAAAAGAAGAAGCGCATATCAAATATCCACAACCGATAAAAAGAGAATGTATCACAGAGACAAAAGAAACAGAAACAATTTATAAAATAAGAGATGCCGTCGATACGAAACAAAAGCAAACACATAACGTAGGTATCAAACAACAGCCAGGGAATGAAGAAAAAAAAGAAGAAAAGGAACAAGTAAAGGAACAAGAAATGCTTACACCATCTACAGCAAACGTAGAGCAGGCATTTCATCCCCATATGGAAACAAGCAAATTGGAAGTACCTAAAAAGCAAGTACAAACAATGGAACAATCCGATTTGATTCATAAAAAACCACGGAATCCAAGCCTTCCTCAACTGCGTGTCATCGGTCAATTCCATAACTGCTATATCATTGCCGAAGGAGAAAAAGGGTTATACATCATTGATCAACATGCGGCACAGGAACGTTACCACTATGAAGTAATTCGAGAGTCTATCTTAGCCGGAAAAAATGATGCACAACCTTTGTTGTTGCCGATAACAATTGAGGCAAGTGTATCTGCAATCATGCAGTTAGAAGATCTGAATAAGGTCATGGAACAACTTGGTATTCATCTGGAATCCTTTGGAGAGAAGACACTTGTCTGTCGTGAATTGCCTGTTTGGATGAAGGATGTTGAAGAAGCAGCATTTCTACAGGATATGATTGATATTTGGGAAAGAGATAAAGCGTTAAGTTTGGAAAAACTAAGGAAGCACGCTATCGCAACGATGGCATGTCATAGCTCCATTCGATTTAATCGCAGTCTGACAATGGAAGAAATGAACCGTGTCATAGAAGATCTGGGCAAATGTGAACAACCATTCCATTGTCCACATGGAAGACCGACATTGATATGTATGGAAGAAAAAGATTTGATTCATGACTTTGAAAGAGGTTGATTATGGAAAAGGTATTAGTAATCGTCGGACCGACCGGCGTTGGGAAGACAAACTTAAGCATTCAGCTGGCTAAGCAATATGATGGAGAAATCATCAGTGGTGATTCTATGCAGATTTATCAGGAAATGAGCATAGGAACAGCAAAAATCAAAGAGGATGAAAAACAGGGAATCCCACATTATCTTGTAGATGAATATCATTTTGATGAAGAATATAATGTGAAGATTTTTCAGCAAAAGGCGAGAGACTATATACATGCAATCAATGCGAAGAAGAAACTTGCGATGATTGTAGGAGGTACTGGTTTGTATGTGAAATCTGTTATCTACGATTATCAGTTTTTAGAGCAGAAAGAGGATACGGAATTTTTAACCTATCTAAAAAAACGCAGTAATGACGAATTATGGAGTTTGCTGAAAATCGTTGATACTAAGGCATGTGAAAACATTCATCATAATAATCGCCAACGTATAATCAGGGCATTAAGTATGGCACATGATGGTATAAAAAAGAGTGAGGTCATTGCCTGTCAAGATCATAAACCGGTCTATGATGCCTTCATCATTGGTTTGACAATGGAAAGAGATGCATTATATGAACGTATCAATCAACGTGTCGATCAGATGATGGAAGAAGGATTGTTTGAAGAAATCAACGAATTAGTAACGACACATGAGAATGTTTGGCAATTACAAAGTTTTCAGGGAATCGGCTATAAAGAATGGAAAGCTTATTTTGAAAAGCAGTGTCCAAAAGAAGCTTGCATAGAACAAATCAAGAAAAACTCACGTAACTTTGCGAAACGTCAATACACTTGGTTTCGCAATCAGATGAAGGTGCATTGGTATGATATAGAAGATGCTTCTTATCAAGAACAATTAAGGAAGGATGTTGAGTCATGGCTTCACCAGTAGAGACACCATTACAACGTATGGAACTGTTGATTGGTGAAGATAATATTATAAAATTGAAACAGGCCAGTGTATTGATCGTTGGTGTTGGCGGTGTCGGTTCCTATGCTGCAGAAGCGCTCGCTCGAAGTGGAATAGGCAAATTGATACTAGTAGATGGAGATACGGTTGCGCCAAGTAATCTGAATCGTCAAATACATGCAACTTTTGCGACCATCGGTCAATCAAAAACGAAGGTGATGAAAAAGCGTATTGAAAGCTATCGCAACGATTGTGAGGTTATCACACAGGATCTTTTCTATGATGCAACAAAAAATGAGGAAGTGTTTAAAGAACCTGTCGATTTTGTGGTTGATGCAATTGATACCATGTCTTCAAAACTGGCTTTGATACAATATTGTCTGCAATATAACATTCCTTTTATCTCTAGCATGGGAATGGCCAATCGCATGGATCCTACGTGTGTGACCATTTGTGATCTGATGAAGACAAGTTATGATCCGGTTGCAAAGATTATGCGCAGTTTGGTAAGGAAACATCATATCAAAGGAAAGATTCCGGTGGTATGGTCAAGTGAGCAGCCTACCGTGCAGACAAAGGTAATTTATGAAGATGGAATTACGCGTAAACAAAAGATGCCACCGGCCAGTTCACCTTTTGTACCATCCGCTGCTGGTTTAGCAATTGCTTCTTATGCCATAAAACAACTATTAAAAAAGTAACCAGGCTATTTTGATATGTACCTAGCATTCTGAATCATTCAGTATGAAGGGTACAAATCACTTAGGTCTGGTTTTCTTTATGTTATAATGATGAAGAAAAGAGGTGGTCATATGACAATATGGGATCCATGGCGTGGCTGTCATCGCTATAGTGAAGGGTGTAAGCATTGTTATATACATAAAGGAGATGCAAAACGTGGTATCGATACGAATGAGATTGTAAAGACTAAACGTTTTTACGCACCAATTGAAAAGAAAAAGAATGGTGAATATAAGATGAAATCCAATCAATTGGTATATGTTTGTTTTCGTTCTGATTTTCTTTTAGAAGATTGTGACGAATGGCGAGGGGAATGTTGGAACATGATGAAAGAACGTCAAGATTTGACTTTTCTTTTTTTAACAAAACGTATCGAACGCTTAGCTAATTGTCTTCCTAAGGATTGGCAGGAAGGTTATCCCAATGTTATTATCGGCTGCACCATTGAAAATCAGAAACAGGCAGATATTCGCCTGCCCATATTTACTGCCTTGCCGATTGTGCATCGCAATATCATCTGTCAGCCATTATTATCGCCGATAAAAATAAAGCCTTATTTGCAAAATGTAGAACTGGTAGTTGTTGGTGGTGAATCAGATGTTCAAGGACGTGTTATGGATTATGACTGGGTCTTAGATATCCGAAAACAGTGCTTGGAAACACAGACACATTTTGAATTTCGGCAATGTTCTACCAATTTCAGAAAGGATGGGAAATACTATCATCTGAGTGTTCGTGAGCTTATGCGCCAGGCAAAGAAAGCAGATATAAATATATAGCGACCAATATAAAAAAAGGGAACGTAATGGTTCCCTTCCCCCCCTATGCCAAGGTTAATGGTCTTTGTCTATAACATATAGGATAGTGCTGGTATACCAGCAATACTATTGTAAAAATAATTCACCAGAAATGCAATATATTTATGAAACTATTTATTATAAATAGCTAACTGGCGTTATATATTCGACGGTTTTTTAGTTGTTTCGCGGTGTTTTGCGTTTTTTCGACACTTGCCTTATTTGTTATAATTACGCTGTCCGAAGATGATCGTACCTAAACGTATCATATTAGAACCATGTTTTAATGCCAAGGCATAGTCTTGACTCATTCCCATTGATAAATAACGGATGCGCCCTGCACCATATTCATTTTGCAATGTATGATATAAAACCTGCATTTTTTCAAAACAAGCTTCTATATCGGCAGTAGTACCATTCATAGGACCAACACACATCAAACCTTGCACATCCAAATGAGGAAAGCTCATGCATTGTTTTACGAAGGATAAGCATTCTTCTAATAATATACCAGTCTTATTTGCTTCTCTTGCTATATTGACTTCGACTAAGACAGGCATCACCTTTTCAATCTTCGCACACTGTTTTTCAATTTCTTCAGCTAAACGCAGACTATCCAGGCTTTGAATCATATCTACCAAAGGCACAACATCTTTTACTTTATTGCGCTGTAAATGGCCAATCATATGCCAATGGTAGTTAGGATCATATTTTTCCTTAATTTCCTGAACTTTATTCTCACCAAATATCCGACATCCACTCGCATAAGCTTCATCAATCTCTTCTTTTGTATGTGTCTTGCTGACAGCAATTAAGACCACATCTTTTGGCAAATCTCTTTGAATTGCTGATAATTTCTTTTTATCCATGAATCTCACCTCTGATTACGTAGTAATTATAGCATTTAACAAACGAAAAGGATAGCGGTTGCTATCCTCAACGTGGTATGTGACATACCTGTATATGAAAGGGAAATGATTTTCCCTATACATAGCTTATGTTTTTATGAAAAAGCTATGCATATTATTATCATTTATTTCTAAATATATCATTTTTTTATATAATTTTCATATATTTCATAATATTTTATTAAATAGTCTAACAATAGTCTAACAAATTTATTTTATCAATTTGATCTATTAGATAATGAATTGGCTCATGTGTATAAACGTCATCTGTTATATCATTGCATGCATGACCCAGTATTTTTTTTCGTGCAGCATTATCTAAATTACATAATTTTGATAGCGTAGAGAAGGTGTGTCTAGTATCGTAAGTATCGTTATGTTGTAAAGACAATCTCTTCATAGTGTCGTGGTATGCTAATCTGTATATGTTATATATGTGTTTATTTTTCTTTCCTGTAAATAGATATACATTGGTGTCATTTAATAAATCATGTATACAAGGCATAATATCTTTATGTATAGGAATTATTCTGTTTTTTCCTGCTTCCGTTTTTACCCCGGCGATAATGTACCGTTCTTTAAAATGTATATTTTCTCTTTGTATCTTAAGTAATTCAATAGGACGCATGCCAGTATAGATATATGTTAAAATCAATTTACTTTCTACTGTATCATCATTAAATAAGGTTATTATTTCATCTTTAGTAAAAGGTTTTCGTTTTGCTCTTTTTTCTGCTGTTGATTTATACATTATATACTGTGGCAAATTCCTATCAGGCTCGATTATTTCATTTCTTATCGCATAGTCATAAACAATGGTGCATACATGTTTTATACTATTGAGTTTTGATAATCCACTCTTTTGTTTCATCGCCTCATCGAAACATGATTGTATATCCGATATTTTTATTTGTGTTATATACATATCATGCAAGTTGGACAAATTTTTAAAACCGGCCGATCTATTTTCTCTCCATGATTGAGATTTATCGTTAGATAAACGTGCATATTCTATTTCCCATATTTCTTTAAAGGTCAATACCTCAATAAGAGATTGAGTTTTTTCAATATATTTACCAGTAGAAATCATTTGTTGTTTAAAAAGTTTTTCCACCATTTCTAAATTACAACAAGCCAATATATCATCTGATAATAAATTACTTTGTTGCATTTCATAAATAAAAGATATGTAATCATCAATTAGTTCTGCATCAAGATAGTCAGGAACCATATTGTTATTGACTATAATGTACTTTAATAATGCTTTTTCACATTCGTTCTTCGTTTTATAAGTACCAATACACTTTTTGTTTAAAGTAGCTACAAATGGCTTTCTGCGCCCTTCTCCTAAATAAGTAATTGATCCCATTCCTTTTGGTCTGCGTTTCATTTTTATACCCTCTTTCTTTCTTGATAAAAATCTGATAAAATAGGGTATAGAAAAAGTATCGTCTTGTGAGGACATAATTTTTCTATACTGCGGTATTGGTAGTACCGCAATGACATCCGGTGTTGGTAGCTCCGGGTGTTTTTATTTTTTGTACATATCTTCCAGTACTGAGAACGATGTTTTTATCTCATAATCTCTAATAAGATGAATCATCATTTTAAAACAAATATCGTAAATAGTTACTAGATCTATTTTTGTTATTTGTATTTGAGATTCGTTTTCATGTCTAATGTGGAAGTTATTGACGATGAAACTGATATCTTTATACAAGCCATTATTTATGCCTTTATATTTTTTAGAATTTTTCTCTATGTAGTCGAAAATATGTTTTAGTAATATTTTTTTCTCTACTATATTGTTTTTTATTGCAAAATCATTATAACTAAGAAGATAATCACTAATTTCTTTAGAATTTTCTAAAACTGAATCAACATCGGCATCACGTTTCACTATTATATATTTATCTTCTATTTTACTAAGCTGATAATTCATTTTCTCTAATAGTCTACTTATATTGGTTGCGATAGGGGCAATGTTTTCAAATTCGGTCGGTGAAACTTTTTCAGTAATAAGTAGAAACATATTTGCTATAAATTGCAAGACATAAAATTTTTCTTCATCATTGCAATCCTCGATATTAAAAATGCCGATATCACCTAAATATTGTTGCCAATCGAATGCTGTGCCTCTATACTTCCATTTAGTGAATATTTTGTCTAAGTAAAACCAAAAATATCTTCTATGGATAGTTGCGTTACCTAATGCTGCCAAAATTCTATGATATTCTTCGTCAAAGTCCACTCTACGTTCAATATCAAATATACTTTTGACCATGTCATGATCACCCTTTTCTATATTTATCAGATAATAACAAATCGTTTATGTACTCCTGAACTTTTACAATTCCTTTATCATTTAATCTGTTTACATTGTTTAATATAAAGCTATCATTTAAGTAGCCAACACTTATTGTTCTTTGATTTAATTCTTCAGATGTTAGGCCTAATACCTTAGAAAATAAAGATAATTTATTTCTTGGAATATTAGTTAAACCTCGCTCAAGGTGGTCGATGGATATTGCTGAACTGTAATTTGTTTTCTCAGCTAATTCCTGTTGACTTAAGCCTAACTCTAACCTCCTTTTTTTTATTAGCTCTGCCGTTGACGTATTAATCACCCTTTCTATATTTATCACTTAAATCTTCTATGTATTCTATAACTTTATTTAATCCATCAACATTTAAGCCATCTGATAATTCTACAATTTCCCTAATGGCATAGTTAAAATCACTTTCAACTTGGTCTAATTTTGACATATTATTGTTACCATATTCATCTGAATGATATTTAAAAGAAGTTAGGTTCTGTCCAATAATTGCAGTTCTATCTATTCCAAAATATTCAGAAACTAGCTTAACTTCCTCTAAAGTTGGGTCATCACAGCCGTATAATAAATCCTTTATACGATTTATGTCTATACACAAATCACTCGATAAGTTTTCTATACTAATTCGCTTCAAAACCATTAAATAGGTTAAATTTTGTGAAAACACATATTTTTGATCGCTCCAGCCCATTATATAAGCTGGAGAAACGCCCGTGGCAAAGGCAATTTTCTTTACGGCTTCTATTGGAATTTTTGATGTATTACCAGATGCGTATCTCTGTATAGCTGATTTGGATATTTTTGTCTTATCTTGTAATTCGTATAAAGTATATCCACTACTTTGTATTGCCTCTTTTATACGATTGGAAATCTCGCTATCCATTTCATAACCTCCTTTATATATTCATTATAGACGTGATTTCCCATTTTCGCAATGACAAATTACAATATTATCTGTTATTTTCCCAATATGGGGTTGAAAAACAAAAAAGAAGGTGTTATTATGTTGTTGTTCCCAAAAAAGGGAAGGGAGGTGGCGACATCAATAAAGCACTATTTAAGATGGCTTTGGAAAGAGCAGGTTACACACAATGTTCTTTAGCTAAGAAAATGGGATGTAGCAAAAATACTCTTAATAACAAAGTCAATGGGCACGTAAAAGTAACAACGGAAGAAGCAAAAATTATGTGTGAATTACTACACATTGATTCAGTTGAGGAAAAGTGCCAAATTTTTTTACTTTAAAATTCCCTAAAATGGGAAATCGGAGGCAAAATCAAAATGCAAGAATTAATTAAAGTACAACACAACAATGACCGTATTACGGTATTAGCAAGAGATTTACATGAATTTTTAGAAGTAGGGACAAGATTTAATGATTGGTTTAATCGTATGTGCGAATATGGATTTAATCAGCAAATTGATTATGTGGAGGTTTTACTCAAAAATGAGCATAACCCATTAGGAGGTAGACCATCAACCGATTATCAGCTTACAATTGAAATGGCAAAAGAAATTGCGATGATACAACGAAATGAAAAAGGTAAACTAGCAAGACAATATTTTATCCAATTAGAAAAAGATTGGAATAGCCCACAAAAGGTAATGGCTAGAGCCTTACAAATGTCACAGGATGAATTAAACACATTAAGATTAGAAAATAGCGAATTAAAGCCAAAAGCCCTTTTTGCAGATGCGGTATCCACAAGTGAAGACTCCATTCTAATCGGTCAGTTAGCAAAACTTATCAAACAGAATGGTAAAGAAGTGGGGCAGAATAGATTGTTTAAATGGTTGAGAGAAAGTGGTTATTTATGTAGTAAGGGAGAAAACTATAATCTACCTACCCAAAAATCAATGGAATTAGGCTTAATGGAAATCAAGGAAAGAACAGTGAATAACCCTGATGGTAGTGTGAGAATTACAAAAACAACAAAAGTTACTGGAAAAGGACAAATTTATTTTGTTAATAAATTTTGTGAATAGATTCAAAAAGGAGAGTCAGATGATATGAATGACTACGACACACAAACACTATTAGAATTTATTTCCTCATTAAATTCAGAACAATTAGAATGTTTGCAAGACAAATTAGCAACTCTGTATAAACTTGCTGTTTTGAAAGAAAGGGCAAGGGGGTTGAGCGGTAATCAAAAAAATTATTATGAAACTGAAACCACCTATGTAATATTATCTAACGGATGTCTTGGTTATATTTCTTCGATATGCACATGTGATGAGTGTGAAAGACGTGGTGAAACAGAAGTATTCATCAACAATATAAAAGGTGAGTATCTTGACTGTATTAGATTTAGTGAATTATTTGATAGAAATGTCGTTTTGAATATGGGATACACAATTCACGAATTATCAAATCATCACTTGCAAGAGGATATTAACCACATGATTGCTGAAATATATCAGCAGGAATTATTAAACGCTACTACCAATAGCAATAACTCACAAGACAAGAAAGGTTAGGTGGCATATGGAAAGACAATACCTAACAGCAGAAGACATCCAAGAAATAACAGGTGTCAAACAAACAAAAGCCTACGCAGTAATCAAAGAACTCAATAAAGAGTTAGAGAAAAAAGGTATCTTCACGATTAGTGGCAGGGTGTCTAAACGCTATTTTGAAGAACGGACACAATGCAAAATTGACACAAAAAAAGATGCGTCCTAACTCTGGAAAGTAGCCGCATCTAACGTCGAACCCTTATATATAAGTTCATATAAATTATAAGGGAATCAAAGGTAAAAAGCAAGGGAGGGCGTTTATATGACTTTGTTT
>ERZ826396.165-NODE-165-length-101753-cov-6.445879_pt1 | contig 101753 bp, 88 predicted proteins | sample MGYA00519926_ERZ826396 | MGnify/ENA primary metagenome ERZ826396 (study PRJEB31778, sample SAMEA3449230) | human gut metagenome | biome: human gut; feature: human-associated habitat; material: faeces | place: United Kingdom | collected 2010/2012 ... | reverse complement strand
GAGCGCACGGCTGGGGGCCGTGAGGTCGCAGGTTCGAATCCTGTTACCCCGATTTTTTATATTTATTATAGGAAAGAACATGTGGAAAGCATTTCTGTAATTACGCAGAATGCTTTTTTTGTTTAAGAAAATGAGAAACAGGAAATACTATTTTTAAAATAAAGGAGGTATTATATGGAAGCAAAAGTAAATGAAGGATGTATATCCTGTGGCGCCTGTGTGGCTGCCTGCCCGGAGGTTTTCCGGTTTAATGATGATGGGGAGGCAGAAGCATATGAAAAAGTCGAACCAGAATATGAGAAGGCAGCGAAAGAGGCAAGAGATAGCTGTCCGGTATCGGTGATTGATATTTATTAATTCGGGACGGGGGTTTCCCCGTCCCGAATTAATGATTTCTACATATTATATTGTAAGAAAAGAGAATGTGATCGCGGGGAGGTATTGCTATGCGATTTCGTGAATTACAGGATAAGGAAGTTATTAATGCCTGTGATTGTTGTAAATTGGGTTATGTGGTGGATCTGGTCATCGATGAATGCAAGGGGGATATTGAGGCGATTATTATCCCGAAGGGTGGAAAATTTTGCGGGCTATTCGGAGATGGGGCGGAGTATATTATTCCTTTTAAATGTATCAAAAGAATTGGCCCGGATATTATTTTAGTAGAGATGCATGAAGAAACATAAAATGTTTATTTTGTAGTTTGACTTCTTTATCTGCACCAGATATACTATGAAGTAGAACGAAAGAAAGGACTTAGAGGAAGATGAAATGTCCATATTGTAATAATGAAGATACACGTGTCATTGACTCGCGCCCGGCAGAGGATGGCAATTCTATCAGACGCCGCCGTTCTTGTGATGCTTGTGGCAAGAGATTTACTACATATGAGAAGGTGGAGACAATTCCGCTTATTATTATTAAGAAAGATAATAACAGAGAGCAGTACGACCGGGGAAAAATTGAAAATGGTATTTTAAGAGCCTGTTATAAGCGCCCGGTTTCAGCGGCAGATATCCAGAAGACCGTCGAATCTGTGGAGACAAAAATCTTCAGCTTAGAAGAAAAAGAAGTCCCAAGCCATGTGATTGGCGAAATCGTTATGGATGCATTAAAAGATCTGGATGAGGTTGCATACGTTCGATTTGCATCCGTGTATAGAGAATTTAAAGATGTAAATACTTTTATGGATGAATTGAAAAAAATACTAAAATAGCAGGGTGATGTTAAATGAGAACATATAAGCTGACGATTTCTTATGACGGCAGCAGATACCAAGGGTGGCAGCGGCAGGCAACAACTGACAATACCATCCAGTTTATATTGGAGTGGAGTATTGGTAAATTAGTTGGTTACCGTGTTCAGGTAGATGGGTCCGGAAGGACAGATGCGGGTGTCCATGCTCGTGGACAGGTGGCAAGTGTGAAGTTATCGAAACTTTATGATGTGCAGGAATTAAAAGATGCGCTCAATCGATACCTTCCGGAAGATATCCGCATAGTGAAAGTAGAACTTGTAAAAAACGGCTTTCACGCGCGCAAGAGTGCCAAGGGGAAGAAGTACGAATACTATATTGACTGCAGGGAGAAACCGGATGTATTTTCCAGAAGATATTGTTATCACTATCCGGAGAAATTAAATATCGAAGCAATGCGGGCAGCAGTGCCTTATTTGCTGGGACCGAAGAATTTTACCAGCTTTACAGACGACAAAGAATGTAAAGATCCGATTCGTAAGATAACAAATATTAAAATTGTCAGTACAGGTGATAAAGTGCGGATCACTTACTATGGAACCGGCTTTTTATATCATATGGTACGAATTTTGACAGGAACACTTCTGGAGATCGGAACCGGAAAAAGAGATGCTTCTAAGCTTCCGGTGGTGATTGCAGCAGAGGATAGAAGCCTTGCAGGATTTCTTGCTCCGGCAAGAGGGCTGTTCCTGCGAAAAGTGTACTATTAAAGATAGTATGCGATGTAAAAAGCGGCGGTCATAAGTGATTGCCGGATTGAAAAGAATAGAAGGATAAATGATAGGAGAAGAATATGAAATTTATTTCCTGGAACGTAAATGGAATCCGTGCCTGTGTACAGAAAGGGTTTATGGATTTCTTCCAAGATATTGATGCGGACATCTTGTGTATTCAGGAGTCTAAAATGCAGGAAGGACAGTTGGAGCTTGATACACCGGGATATTATCAATATTGGAATTATGCCAAGAAAAAAGGGTATTCGGGAACTGCTGTATTTACAAAGAAAGAACCGATATCTGTGGCGTATGGTCTCGGAATCGAGGAACACGATCAGGAAGGCCGTGTGATTACTTTGGAGTTTGAGGAATACTATTTTGTTACGGTATATACGCCAAACTCGCAAAATGAGCTGGCAAGACTTCCTTACCGGATGAAATGGGAGGATGATTTTCTTGCTTATCTTAAGCGATTAGAAGAAAATAAACCGGTAATTTTCTGCGGGGATCTTAATGTGGCACATAAAGAGATCGATCTGAAAAATCCGAAAACTAACCGCAAAAATGCGGGATTTACAGATGAGGAGAGAGGGAAATTTTCTAATCTTCTGGAAGCCGGATTTGTTGACACGTTTCGATATTTTTATCCCGACCAAGAAGGAATCTACTCATGGTGGTCTTATCGATTCAGCGCAAGGGCTAAGAATGCGGGATGGAGAATTGATTATTTCTGTGTATCTGATTGCCTGAAGGAGCGGTTGAAGGATGCGAAGATTTTGACTGATGTAATGGGCTCAGACCATTGCCCGATTGAATTAGATTTTGAATAATTAATAGATGGTAGGAAATGAAAAGCCTGCCGATTCACGAAGATATGTTCATGAATCGGCAGGCTCTTTGAATATATGCGACTAGTTTAGGTGGCTCTTGTATCCTTACGCTTACCTAAAGATGGTTAAGCAAGTCCTAATTTTTCCAAAAGATCTGTCAGTGTTGGCTTTCCGGCTTTGATTTTATGTGCCCGTCTCTCGAATAATAACACCGTTAAAATGGAGAAGACGACAGTAATCAGTATCAACATAATCATGCAAGGCATGATGCTTGTTCCTCCGGCTATTGTGCTTCGGAATGCGTCTACCGTATAGGTGAACGGTAAAAATGAGTGAATGTCCGGAACAAAGCTGCCGGATAATTCTACCGGGTAAGTACCTGCAGAACCGGCGAGCTGAACAACCATATAAATAAGCATCAGAAAACTTCCTACTTTACCGAGGGCGGCATTGAAGAAGTACATGATGGACATAAATGCAAGAGAGGCAAAGCTTGCAACCAGCATGGTTTTCCCCATTTCTTTCGGAGCAAATCCATTAAAGAAGTGAAGGCATCCAATCATCAGAAGCGCATCTGCAATGGATAGAATTACCAATACAGAAGCTTTGCTTGCCCACCATGAAAAACCGGATTTTAACTGATCGTGATATTTGGTTAACGGATACATGATGGAGAATGCAATTCCGGCTACCCAGAGTGCAACAGACATCATATAAGGAGCCATTCCATGTCCGTTATTTTTTACATTAGTCAGTTTGGAACCATTGTCTTCTACCGGTGAAGAGAACATATCAGTTGTTTCTTCATCTGCGTGGATAGAAGTCACTTCGTCAGCGCCATCTGCAAGACTGGAGGCAAGTGTATCAGCTCCGTCCTTTACTTGGAAGATTCCGTTCCCAAGTGTGGAGGAACCATCTGCGAGTGCTGCAGCTCCGTCACTGATCTTTCCGGCACCATCAGAGAGTTGACTGCTTCCGCTTATAAGAGCTGCGCTGTTAGCGGTGAGCTTCCCGGTTCCCGCATATAACTGTGCAGAACCATTGGATAACTGACTGACGCCGGAAGTCAGGACCGGAGTCTGTTTGTTCAGACTGGTAAGACCACTGTTCAACTGACCGGCACCAGAGGTTAAGGAAGAAGAATTATTGTTCAGTGTTGTAAGTCCGGTATTTAATGTGGAGACTCCGTTTGTGTAGGCTTTAATCCCGTTTGCAAGACCAGGATTTTTGAGACTTCCGTCACCGTTTAGTCCCTTTTGGATTTCTCCGACTCCTGCAGTATAAGCCTGGATACCGGCAGCTAATCCCTTCTGTTCGTCATCAATCTGATTTTTCATATCGGTAAGTTGTCCTTTTAATTTTGACAGAGCATCGCTTGAAGCAGCTCCTGACTGTGTCGTGGTTGTTGTGGAAGAGGATGTGCTTGTTGGTAGTTTCGAAATACTTTCTTCCGTGTCACAGGCATTGGCAGAAGCATTATCAATGGAAGTCTGCGTGTCATTTGCCAGAGTTTTGAGAGAAGATTTTTCCTCTTCAGAGAGAGAACTGTTCTCAATGACGCTTATTAATGCCTGATTGTTGGAAGACGCAGTGCTTAAAGCGTCCGACGTGGCAGAGGCGTTGGCGGAAGCTGAGGAGGTGTCTACGGGCTGAACAGAAACTTCGGTGGTTGTTTCCGGTGTAGAGGCAGACATCTGATCAATCTCAGAGATGATATTGCCAAGCCCATTTGAAATAGCTGCAACGCCTTGATTTAGCGCATTGTTTTTTGAAACCAGGGTATCGACTCCTGTTTTAAGCGCCGTAACCCCTGCTGTCAAAGAAATACTGCTTTTATCTAAGGTATCAGCGCCTGCCTGTGCGGTGCTGACTCCACTTGTATACTGATTAAGTCCTGCTGCAAGGCTGGAAGAACCGCTGGAGAGCTGACTGACACCGGATGCAAGAGCAGAAGCCCCGTTGTTTAAAGTAGATAACCCGTCTTTTAACTTCTTGGAACCATCATCAAGCTGAGCAACACCGTCAGTGTATTTTTTCAGACCTACATGGAGAGTGTCAGCGCCATCCTTGAAGGTAAGAGAACTATTGGCCAGTACATTTAAGTTCGTTGTAATGGTATTGTTTCCGTCTGCAAGCTGAATGGCGCCATCTGCGAGCTGTCCGGCACCGTCGGAAGCCTCTGTCATACCTTCTCCGACTGTGACAATCTGATCAAATACGGTCTCGGTATAAGTTTTTGTTACTGTATCTGCGACACTGGTACGAATTTTGTTAAGAGCAGTCTCACTTAGCTTTGAGGCAATATAGTTTGTGCCGGGATTGGTTTCATAATCCAGAACCATTTTTCTTGGATGCTCATCGAGTACGGTAGAAGCGTTTGCCGAAAAATCTTCCGGAATGGTGATGACCATATAATAAGTACCATTTTTTAATCCATCTTTCGCTTCCTTTGAAGAAACAAAATGAAAATCGAGAGAATCATTGTCTTTCAAAGAATCAACCATCTCATTTCCGACTTCTAACGTTTCATCATTGTAAGTGACCGGTTTATCTTCGTTGACAATGGCAACCGGAAGATGGTCAACTTTTCCGTACGGGTCCCACATAGAACCTAGAAATAACGTTGTGTAAATAGTGGGAATGGCAATGATAGCCAGAAAAACAAGCAGTAAAATCTTATTTTTTCTAAGATATGCCCACTCCTGTTTAATCATAAAATCGACCTCCTTGTAATTATGTATAAAAAATGATTGAAACAGAGATTAAATTGTGTTATTTTATAGATGGCAAATCTATTAATAGACACATAGTTGCTTTATCGTCTCGATGTAATTATACTAAAAGGGTGAATGAGAGGCAAACGACAATCGGGGAGTGTTTGTCCGATACTGGACAGTTGGGAAGAAAATGTACAGAATAAATTATAAATTTTTTATAAACAGTATTCGGTGAAAAATGATAAGAAGAGAGGGTATGCCATGGTAAAAGAAAAGAAAGACAGAAGAATACGAAAAACAGAAAATCAATTGCGGGCAGGGCTTGCCAAGTTGATGAAAGAGAAAAATATTCGTGAGATTACGGTGAAGGAACTTGTAGAAGAAGTAGATATCAACCGTTCTACATTTTATCTCCATTACACGGATATTTATAATATGATGAGCACCATCGAAGAAGAACTGATGGAAGATTTTCGTCAGGTGATTGCGGATCATCCAGAAGTGGATCTGGAGTGTGAAAATGCGGCTTATGTGAAAGAAATCTTCAGTGTGCTGGAGAAAAACAGAGAGATCTGTCAGGCGCTTATGGGGGAACATGGCGATATGGCGTTTGTCTATCGGTTAGAGGGGCTGATTGCGGAACATAGTGTGCGGTTATTTAAGAGCCAGCATCCGGAAATGGTGGATGAACTGCAATATGCTTATACGTTCTGTTTGTTCGGATGTATTGGAATGATTAAAAAATGGCTGGATGAAGACTCAGATCAGACGGTGGAAGAGATGGCGGCGATTACCGATAATCTCCTCAGAGGGGTGAAAAATGCCTGCGTGTAACTGCTCTTGAAGAAATTGAAAAAAATGCATACGAAAGAAGGAAAGTGTGCTATAATAATTGCGAATATTGCGTAAATGAAGAGAAGATAAAGAGATTTAGCATATGATTAGGAGGATTCTGATATGCAGAATACAAGAAAAGTAACAGACGATATTGTATGGGTAGGATGTAATGACCGCCGCTTGACACTTTTTGAGAATTTATTTCCAATTCCGAGAGGAGTTTCCTATAATTCTTATCTTGTCATGGATGAAAAAGTTACATTATTAGATACAGTAGATGTATGTGCACTGCAGCAGTTTATGGAAAATATAGATTATGTTCTGGATGGAAAAGAGATTGATTATTTGATCGTTCAGCATATGGAGCCGGATCACGGAGCCGGTATTCAGGAAATGATGCGTCGCTTCCCGAATATGAAGATCGTAGCCAATGCCAAGACCATACAGATGATCGGACAGTTTTTCGACCTTCCGCAGGAGGATCGTGTTGTTCTTGTAAAAGAAGGAGATACCTTGACGACAGGAACACATACCTTCCGCTTTGTTATGGCGCCGATGGTACACTGGCCGGAGGTTATGGTTACTTATGAAGAGTCAGAGAAGGTATTGTTCTCCGCAGATGCATTTGGAACATTCGGTGCGTTAAACGGCAATATTTTCAGTGACGAATTGGAATTTGACAAAGAGTGGCTGGCAGATACAAGACGCTATTATGCAAATATCGTAGGTAAATACGGAATGCAGACACAGGCGCTTCTCAAGAAGGCAGCAGGACTTGATATTCAACTCATCTGCTCTCTGCACGGTCCGATCTGGAGAGAGAATCTTTCTTACATTATTGATAAATATGATAAATGGAGCAAATATGAGCCGGAGGATAAAGAGGTTGTCATGATTTATGGTTCTGTGTACGGACATACCGAACAGGCAGTAGATGCACTGGCAGGAAAACTGGCTGAAAAAGGAATCCGCCATATTGCAGTATATGATGTTTCAAAAACCCATGTATCAGAATTGATCGCAGAAATCTTCCGTGCAAGTCATATTGTAATTGCCTGCGCGACTTACAACGGAGGGATCTATCCTCCGATGGAGAACCTGTTAAATGACATGAAAGCGTTATCAGTACAGAAACGCACGGTTGCATTGATGGATAATGGAACATGGGCTCCGACAGCAGGAAAACAGATTGTGAAGAAGTTAGAGGAAATGAAAGAGATGGAGCTTCTTACACAGCAGTTGTCAATCAAATCTGTGTTGAAAAATGACAGAGAAGCAGAGCTGGACGCATTTGCACAGCAGATTATTGATGCAATGTAGAAGTCCGTTATCATGCAGAAGTTTTCAATCGGATAAGAAGAGAAGGGTTAATCATGGACAACAAAGTATCAGTGATCAGTATCATTGTGAAGGATGAGGAATCAGCGGGGAGAGTCAATGAACTGCTCCATGAATTCCGACAGTATATTGTAGGAAGAATGGGAATTCCATATCGTGACAGAGGCGTGTCCATCATTAGCGTTGTGCTGGATGCACCGGGGAATATAACGAGTACCCTGTCCGGGAAGTTAGGCATGCTTCAGGGTGTCAGTGCGAAGACATTGACCGCGAAGATATAATAAGTTGAAGAAGTAAAGGGATGAAGATATAAAAGAAGAGATAAAGGCGGCAATCGCAGGATGCGCGTTTATCTCTTCTTTTGTTTTTTGGGAAATCGGTTATAATCGGTTGATGCCGCTTTGCAGTTCATCTGCCCACTTTTGCAGATTGTAGGTTCGTCCGCCGAAGAGCTTCAAAATCACACCGGTTGGGTGGCTGTTTCCGGCAAAAGCATTCGCTTCGTCTGTGTCCACGTGCATGGCCAGGGCAAAGTCAGGGTTTACGCGGACAATCACGTCGGCAAAAATCAGAGAACGCTCGAAGCTGTCCATAATGACAAAGACTTCGTCGTTATCCTGAACGCCTGCCTGTACAGCCTGGACAGGAGTCATGTGGATATGCCGTTTTGCGACAATCACACCGTGGTCAATGTCAATGGAGCCAGCGGGGCCGACCAATGTGCAGCCGGGAGTGTCAGCAGTGTCACCGGATTGGCGGATCACAGCCGGAATCCCAAGCTTGCGTGCATCTGTCATTGAGATCTCAAGCTGTGTTTCCGGACGAAAGGGTCCTAAAATGGCAACAGTATCAAAGCTTCCCTTCGGTCCTTTTACACAGAGTCTTTCTTTTGCAACGTATTGCCCGGGCTGGCTTAAGTCAGCCTGATAAGTCAGCGTTTGTCCTTCGCCGAATAATTTTTCAAAATCTTCCTGACATAGATGGATGTGTCTGGCGCTTGTCTCAATTGGAATTGCAAGTCCCATAAGGATCACCTCATTTTTCGATGTTGATTAAAACACATTGTAACAGAGTGCGGTCGGTTTTTCAACAAAAAGATCATAGATGTCTTTGACTTTCTATATGGAATGACATATAATTTTGGGTGAAATTGATTAGGATTAAAATGAACGGGAAGAATGGAGAGCTTGCTATGAAATTTACGAAAATGCAGGGACTGGGAAATGATTATGTATATGTAAACTGTTTTAAAGAGACGATAGAAGATCCGTCTGCTGTAGCAAAATTTGTTAGTAATCGGAATTTTGGAATTGGTTCCGATGGATTGATCTTAATCTGTCCGTCAGAGACAGCAGATTTTCAGATGGTTATGTATAATGCAGATGGCTCCAGAGGGGAAATGTGCGGGAACGGTATCCGCTGTGTGGCAAAATATGTGTATGATTACGGGCTGACTGATAAGACAAGGATATCCGTAGAAACATTAGGAGGAATTAAATATCTTGACCTTGCGGTAGAAAATGGAAAAGTATGCCTTGTGAAGGTGGATATGGGAGAACCGCATTTGGCGCCGGAAGAGATACCAATCGCAATGGAAAATAAAGATGTAGGAAAAGTGATCGATGAAGAGATCGATGTGGATGGAAGAAAGTACCGTATGACGGGTGTGTCTATGGGCAATCCGCACACCGTTGTATATATGGATGATTTAAAAGAACTTGAGATTGAAAAAATCGGTCCGAAGTTTGAGAATCATCCGAGATTTCCACAGAGGATCAATACAGAATTTGCACATGTACTGGATGAACATACGGTAGAGATGCGCGTGTGGGAACGTGGCTCGGGTGAAACGCTGGCCTGTGGTACAGGTGCATGTGCAGTGGCAGTAGCCAGTATTTTAAATGGTTTGACAAAACGAAAAGTGACAGTAAAGCTACTCGGAGGCGATTTGATAATAGAGTGGGAGGAAGATACAGGTCATGTATTTATGACAGGACCTGCAGAAGTAGTATTTGACGGGGAAATTGACCTTTCGGGAATTGCAAAATAAAGAGGAATCAGGAAATGAAAAAAGTAATTTTGCTGGGGCTCCTATTTGCGGTATGTGTAACAGGATGCAGCAAAAAAGAAGAACCCAAGGCTGAACCAAAAGAAAAGCCGGAAGAGCTTGTGATTGAGACAGAAGAACCGGAAGAAACAGAAGAAGCGAAAGAGGATGCAATGGTCGAAGAACAAAAAACTAATGGATATCTTGTGGTGATTGATGCCGGACATCAGGCGCAGGGAAATAGTGAGAAAGAGCCGGTAGGACCGGGAGCGTCTGAGAGGAAGGCGAAGGTCGCGTCAGGAACAAGCGGTGTTGCCACGGGTAAGCCGGAGTACGAGCTGACATTGGAAGTATCTATGAAGCTTAAGGAAGAACTTGTAAACAGGGGCTATGAGGTAATCATGGTTCGGGAAACCTCTGATGTGGATATCTCTAATGCGGAGCGAGCAGAGGTTGCGAACTCTTCCGGTGCAGATGCATTTATCCGTATTCACGCCAACGGCGCAGAAAATAGCGGCGCCAATGGAATGATGACCATTTGCCAGACTGCTTCTAATCCATATAATGGGGAACTGTATGAGAAAAGTAAAGCTTTGTCTTCTTGTGTGCTTGACAGCGCAGTGGCAGCTACCGGAGCCCGCAAAGAACGAGTATGGGAGACGGATACCATGAGTGGAGTGAATTGGGCGAAGGTTCCGGTGACAATTGTAGAGATGGGTTATATGACAAACCCGGAGGAAGACAGAAAAATGGCAGCAGAAGAATATCAGCTTCAGATTGTAGCGGGAATTGCAAATGGAGTGGATGCATATCTGGGAATTACAAGATAAGGAGAATCACAATAATGGCAGCATTATTTTTCGATATTGATGATACATTGATCGGTGGACTTACGGGAACGATACCGGAAAGTGCGCTGGAGGCGTTGAAAAAAGTAAAAGAGCAGGGACATGAGATTTTTATTAACACCGGGCGCACGATCTGCAGTATTCCCGCAATGATTAAAAATTTAGATTTTGATGGCTATTTGTGTGGGTGCGGAACATATTTGGTCTATAAGCAGGAAGTTTTGATGGAAAGCCATATTCCGTATGAACGGGGTGTTCGCTATATTGAAGCTATGGAACAGTACCGGGTGGAAGGATTTTTAGAAGGAACAGAAGACATTTATTTTTCGGAGCGCATTAGTCGGTTTGAGCCTGTAGAAAGCACAAAGCGGTATATGGCATCTATGGGACTTGGAACAGAGAAAACAATAGAGAAGAGAAATTTTCAGTATGATAAAATTTTGGTTCTTACAGATAAACACTGTGAGACGGAGAAGTTTTTTGCCTGCATTGAAGATGGAATGGAAATTATTGACCGCAGAGGCGGAATGTATGAATGTATTCAGAAAGGATATAGTAAGGCGACTGCGATTGAATACATAAGGAAGCATCTCGGCATTTCCAAGGATGAGGTATATGTATTTGGTGATAGCAGCAATGATTTGTCTATGTTTGAATATGCAACTCATGCGGTTGCTATGGGAAAACATGATAAAGCGTTGGAACCTTATACAGAGTACGTGACAGATACTGTAGAGAATGACGGAATTTATAAAGCGATGGTACATTATGGACTGATTACTGAATAAGTCAGATGGTTTTCTTGCAACCATGGTGTGAAAAAGAATAAAATTCATAATTCCTTAATAAATTTCTTTCGAGAATATAAAGATTTCATTTCTATAATAGAAACATCAGATATCTCGAAGGAGGAGAAGAAATTATGGAGGGAATGTTTAATATATTTACGGTATATAGTTTGATATGTGTATTTTTACCTTGCCTGTTATATCAGCTTGTATTGGTGTATCAGGGGAGGAAGAGTGGGAAACATTGTCAGGCTGTTTCTCTGATCTGGACATGTATATTTCTTGTGTATGTGTGGATGGTATATGAAGTTACCGGAATCGGACTTTTGGCGGACGTACTTCGGACGGATATTCCTCTTTTTTCGGGGAGGATCAATCTGAAGCCATTTGCTGAAGCGGGGATTGGATATGTTCTGAATGTTATCATGTGTATGCCCCTTGGATTTCTCCTTCCTTTTATCTGGAAAGAGTGCAGAAGTGTGGGAAAAACGGTGTTCATAGGAGCAATGTTTTCTATGCTTATTGAGCTTTCACAGCTTTTTAATTTTCGGGCATTTGACATAGATGATCTGACAGCTAATATTCTCGGAGCATTGGTTGGTTATCTTATATGGAAAATATTCACGAAAATCTTCGGTGTGCATTTGAAAACAGAGACTGTAGAGCTTGATGATTTGGAACTGGTGGTTTCTACCGGTGAGATACGTCTTCCAAAGAAATATGTGAAAGGACGGGCAATAGCGTATTTATTGCTTGCAATGGCAGGTAAATTTTTATTATATAATCCATATCTATTATTTTAATGATGTGAAAAGGAGAGGTTATAATTAAACTTCTCTTTTTTCTTGTCTTTTGCGTCTCCTTCTATTACAATAAATTTATCTAAGAATTCTAATTCGGTCATTCATATATAGGTCGCAGGCAATTCAGCCATAGAATTCCGGAAATGCAAATGAAAATGAGATATGTGGGAAAGCAGTTGTATATTTCTAAGAGTATATTTATAATAAAGATACATATCCTTCGTATTTAATATGCATGGTTCTTTCCTGTGGGAAGGAGTGCAGTATGGGTACGAAAGATTTATTTATTATGAAACGTATTCATGTTAGTATTCTGGATTTTAAGTTATTTGATGACGAGGAATATTACTCCAGATTCCATATATGGGAAGATCATCGTCGGCTTCAATATTCTGATAAGTTTGAGATTCATGTGTTAGAGCTTCCCAAACTTGAAAAATATGATTATCTGGAGACAGAACTTCTAAAATGGGCGTGGTTCTTTAATGCTACGGATAAGGAGGAACTGGAAATGGCAGCAGAAGGTAACGAATATACACAGAAGGCGTATGAACGGTTGGTGGAACTTAGCGCTGCTGAAGAAAAACGGATGGAATATGAAGCAAGACAAAAAGCACTGAGAGATTATCAACATATGATGAACAGTGGTTGGCGTCAGGGATATGGAAAAGGGAAAGAAGCAGGCGTGGAAGCAGGACGCGAAGAAGGGCGGAAAGAAGGCGTTGAAGAAGGAGCTAAGGCGTCCATAGAAATGCTTCAGGAGCTGGGGATATCCAGAGAAGAAGTACAGACAAAAGTGCGAGAGAAATTCTTAGCATCTGATGAGATTGTAAAAGAATGGATAAGTAAATACTGGAAATAATTTGATAGATTATAGGGGGTATCATGGGAGAAAAATTAACCAGAAGTGATGTAGAAAAGATTAAAGAAGAGATTGAGTACCGCAAACTTGTTGTTCGTAAGAGAGAACTTGAAGCGGTGAAAGAAGCAAGAGCGCAGGGGGATCTAAGTGAGAATTTTGAGTATAAAGCAGCGAAACAGGATAAGAACCGCAATGAGAGCCGTATTCGCTATTTAGAGAAAATGCTGAAATATGCGCAGATTGTATCGGATGAGTCTGAGGAAGACGAAGTGGGAATCAATAATACAGTTGATGTGTATTTTGAAGATGATGACGAGGTAGAGACTTACCGGCTTGTGACAAGTGTGCGTGGCAACTCGCTTCAAGGGCTTATCAGCATTGAATCTCCGCTTGGCAAAGCCTTAAAGGGGCATAAAGTGGGAGAACGAATCTTTGTAAAAGCCGGAGACGGCGGTTATTATGTAGTGATCAGGAAGATAGAAAATACAATGGATGACAGTCATGATACACTGAGGAAGTATTAAAAAGATAACAGTTCTTCTGGCGTATGGAGGAGAATATCTGACGGAACAGAATTTGGGTCTGGGCACCCCCAGCCAGCGAGAGCGAAATTAACACCTGCATTTTTCGCGCAGATGCTGTCTGAAATTGTATCGCCTATGTAGAGAACGAGTGAAAGATCCGCTTCAAAGAGTTTGGCGCATGCCAGTAAAGGTTGCGGATCTGGTTTGTGGTAAGGCATATCATCCTGGCAGATGACGTGGGAAAAGTATGGATGAATGGGATAATTAAAAAAAGAACGTTGAAATTCGGCGCGTGACTTGGAAGTTACAATTCCAAGTTGCGTGCCTTTTTTATACAATTCTTTAATTGTGTTTTCAATTCCATTAAAAAGATGGATGTTTTTCAGCCCTTCTTGATAATAATTTTGTCCGACTTCCATGGCTTCTCTCCAACGGTCTCCGGTAAGTTTTTTCATAGCGAGATGACTCGGTACACCTAGAGCGAAAAGAAGTTCTTTTTCGTCATAATCTTTTCCGGTTATTTTTAATACGGCTTGTCTGAGTGCATATAAAATGGCGGAAGCGCTGTCGGTCAGTGTCCCATCAATGTCAAAAATCATTGTTTTATAGTGCATTTTTCTATCTCTCCTATAGATAATTACTGTCTTTAATACAAACATAGCATAGTAGAATAAAAAAACTCAAGAAAAATAAATACCAAAAAATAAGCTCTTGAATTGTGCAATGTTATCAAAAAACAAAAAATGAGGAATAAAATATTGATAAATATTACAAAAGATTATACAATGAGCAAAAGTAATTGTGATACAAAAGGAATGATAGTATTACAAAAGTAACGAAAAGGAGAGAAGGATATGAATCAAAATTATAATCGGCTGTATATGCCTCAGTTTATTACTGGTTGCGGTTCAATCGAGTTTTTTGCAACACTTGGAAAGAAAAGAATCGGCATTGTACGTGGTGGACGAAGCTTTAATGACGAGCTGAAAGCGAAAATTGAGAAGCTTGCAGAGGAGTCAGGGGCAGAGATCTGTTATCTTGCACAGATTCGTAATGAACCATTTATAGAAGATATTTTCCGTTATATGGACAAGGTACGTGAGTTTGAGCCGGATATGATTCTTGCGATCGGAGGAGGAAGTGTTCTTGATACAGCGAAAGCGCTTCATTTATTCTATGAGAATCCAGAGATGACTTTTGAAGAGGCAACGATTCCTTATGCACTGCCTGCACTTGGAAAGAAAGCAGTCCATGTTTCTGTTCCGACAACAAGCGGAACAGGTTCCGAGACAACATCTTGTGCAGTGTTTATCGACCCAGAGACAAAAACAAAGAAACTTTTGTTAGATAATACAATTATTCCGCATTATGCAATTCTGGATGGAGATATGACAGATTCTCTGCCACGTTCTGTGACTATAGCTTCTGGATTGGATGCATTGACACATTCCATTGAGGCGAGTACGGCAGTGAATGGTTCTGCAATGACAAGGGCAATCGCTATGGAAGCGGCTGTTCAGATCCTGGAGAATCTGGAGGAGGCAGCGGCAGATGGAGAGATGACACCTGCGAAGAAGGAAGCTCGTGAGAAGATGCACATTGCTTCTGGCCTTGCAGGAGTTGCAATTACGAATGCCTGCGCAGGACTGGCTCATTCTTATGATCATCCAGGACCGGCATTTGGTTTTGCACATGGAAATATATGTGGACTTATGCTCCCGTATACAATGAAATATGTAGGAGTACACCCATCTTATGCGACGATTGCAAAGAGACTCGGGTACAAAGGAACAGACAGAGAACTTACACAGGCACTTATTGACCATTTATTTGGTCTTATGAAGAAACTTGGTCTTAAGACAAGTTTTAAAGAGTTTGACATTGATCGGGATGCGTATATGGAAGCAGCAAAAACATGGGCGGAAATTTCACTTTCTGCATTTGCAACTGTAGTATCTCCAGCAGAAATGACAGCGGAAAAAGGCGTGGAAATGTATACGGACTGCTTTGATGGAAATTACCCAGAGGTATAAAAAAGTACTAAAAATCAATCCTTGAAATTATGCAATATTATCAAAAAGAAAAATTATGATTTGAATATATTGACGTATGTTACAAAAGAATATATAATGAGCAAAAGTAATACAAAAGGAACAAGAGTGTTACAAAAGTAACGATTGAGAAAGGAAGTAAAAAACAATGAACACAACAGCAAGAATGAATCACATTTTTAACACAGATGGAAAAACATTTATTATGGCTATGGACCATGCGGCAAACTTCAATACATTGCCAGCATTACAGGATCCAAAGAAATTAGTTAGAGAGATTGCAGCAGCAGGAGCAGATGCTTTCCTTTCTACAGTAGGTATGGCAGAGTACTTAACTGATTCTTTCCTCGGAAAAGGAATCATCGTAAGAGCAGACGGTGGAGTATCTTTCCTTGGCGATAAATCAAAACCAATGCAGATCACAGTAAATGCAGAAGACATCGTTCGTATGGGCGCAGACGCAGTTATCACAATGAGCTTCCCAGGATCTAAATTTGAGAATGATGTATTAAGCAACCTGACAAAGGTATGTATGGATATGCACAGATGGGGCGTTCCGGTACTTGCAGAAGCTCTTCCAAGAGGATTTGAGCCGGCTGAAGATTCCAGAACACCAGAGAACATTACATTCGCATGTCGTCAGAGCGTAGAGCTTGGTGCAGACTTTGTTAAGAGTGTATACACAGGCGATCAGGACAGCTTCAAGAAATTAGTAGATGCTACATATAAACCAGTAGTTATCTTAGGTGGAGCTAAGAAAGTTCCGGTAGAGCAGCTTCTTCAGGAAATCAAAGATGCTTTGGAAGTTGGTGGAGCAGGAATCGCAATGGGAAGAAATATCTGGGGACATGAGAACCCAGTTGGATACACAGCAGCAATTGCAAAACTGATCCATGAAGATTGCAGCGTAGAAGCAGCTATGAAAGAAATGAACAAAATTTACTAAGAGTTTTGTTTTTAAGACTAAAGAATAGAAAAGGAGAGATAGAGAAATGGGAACATTTAAAGTAGCAGTGTTAGAAGGCGAAAAGAAAATCGTGTTTCATGAGGCACAGAAAAGAGAACCAGATGATAAACAAGTATTAGTTAAAGTTGATTCTTGTGCAATTTGTACTCTGGAACAAAGATTTTATACAGGAGTTATGAATCGTTATCCATTTGCAGGAGGTCACGAAGCATCAGGAGTTGTTGAGGCTGTTGGTAAGAAAGTTGCAGGAGTGAAGGTTGGAGATAAAGTTGCAATTCGACTTTTAAATTCTTGCGGAGAATGTTATTACTGCAGAAATGGTCATGAGAACCAGTGCGTAAAATCATTTATTGCAGAAACACAGGAGTGTGCAATGGGTCCAGGCGGACTTGCTGAATACATGATGGTAAGCGCAGCAGATGTTTATAAAGTTGCTGATGATGCGGATCTTGAACATGTAGCATTGACAGAGCCATTAGCTTGTTGCGTTCACAGTATTGAAAATGGACAGATTGAACTCGGAAATGACGTTGTTGTTATCGGAATCGGTATCATGGGAGCGCTTCACATTCAACTTGCAAAATTAAAAGGAGCAAGAGTTATTGCATGTGAACTTGATGAGAAGAGACTGGAAGTTGCAAAGAAAATGGGAGCAGATGTGCTTGTTAATTCCGGTAAGGTAGATGCTGTTGAAGAAGTTAAGAAACTGACAGAAGGAAGAGGAGCAGATGCTGTATTCTGTACAGTTCCGGTAGCAGCACTTGCAGATCAGGCTGTTCAGATGACAGGAAAACTCGGAAGAACTGTATTCTATACATCTTTCCATCCAGACAAACCGATTGAGATCAGCCCGAATAAGGTACATTCTTCAGAGCAGATTATCACAGGTACAGTTAATCCACAGAAGAAAGATTTCTTAGCAGCATCCAGACTGTTATCTTCAAAAATTGTAGATGTATCTGATTTGATTTCTGACAGAGTACCGCTCGCAGAGATTGACAGAGCTTTTGAAGAGGCGATTTTACCAGATACATACAGAATTTTAGTGCAACCATAAATAAATTAGGTTTGCAGATGGTGCAAAGAAAATTATAAATTACTCGAGTAGGGTTGCGTAAAGGGTGGTTTGAGAAGTACAATAAATCTATCAAAGGTCTGAAAAATAAAGATACGGAGGGTGGATTTATGAGAAGAAAAAGTATCACAGACGAGCAGAAACAGGAATACCGGAGAGTTGCTTACTATTATTATAAAGAAGGGCTTACTCAGGAAGAGATCGCAAAACGTATGCAGATGTCCAGACAAAGAGTTAACCGGATTATAAGTAGTTGTATTGAATTCGGTATTGTGACAATTAATATTGAAGGTCTGGATAACAGTAATCTTGAACTAGAAACCAAACTTGAGCAAAAATATGGCTTGAAAGAAGTCAGAGTTATTGATGAAGTAGCAGAAGAAATGAAAATACAGGAATTGGGTATTGAAGGCGGGAAATATCTTAGAAGTATTTTAAAAAAAGACGATATTATAGGCTTCAGTCGCGGGAGAAATACATCTGCTCTGGTAGAATATCTGCCAGAAGCAGACGAGTATCCGGAAAATATTACAGTCACTCAGTTGATGGGAGGCAGTATCGAGACAGAAGGAAATGTACCAGTAGATGAGACGGTGTATCGATTGGCAACAAAAATGCAGGCAAAAGCAGTAAAATTATATGCACCGATTATTCTTGGGAGTGAAAAGCTAAGAGAATCCTTTACACAAGAGCCTTATTTTCAGAAAAGCTACGAAATCATAAAAAAATGTAATATAGCAGTTGTTGGTATAGGAACTGCGTCCAGTCAGTGGAGACATATGATATCACTTTATGATATTAAAGATAAAACACAGACAGAATGGGCAAAAGATGTTGTAGGTGAAGTGTGTACGCATTTCTATGACTGCAATGGAACAGCAGTAGAACCGCCATTCCGCGACAGAATCATATCGGTTATGCTGGATGATTATATGAAGATACCAGTAAGAATCGGTATTGCCGGAGGTAAAGAAAAGACTGAGGCAATCTCAGCCGCGGTGAAAGGTGGATATATCAATGTACTGATTACAGACTTACAGACAGCCAAAGAATTATTGGCGTAAAGGAAGGAAGGAGGAAAGATTATATTACATGTCCCCTTTGCAGTAATGTAATGAATGAGACGTATGTCAAATAATAACAATCAGGGTGGTTCATTAGGTTTATGGACGTGTGTGGCAATGATAGCCGGAGGTATGATAGGAAGCTCAATCTTTTCACTGTCAGGACTTACAATGACAGCAGCAGGTCCGGCAGCCATTATTACATGGGCAATCGCAGCAGCGATCATGTTATGTTACGGTTTAGTTTGTGCAGAGTTATCTACAAGATTCCCAAAATCAGGTGGAGTATTCGTATTCCCATCTAAAGCTCTTGGAAAAACAGAGGAGCAGGGACGTCTTTGGGGATGGATCTCCACATGGGGATACATCAACGCAAATATTGTTGCAATTGCGTTTGCAGCAATTTATGTAGGAACATATTTAAGTGTAGGATTTCCAATTTTTGGGAAATTACAGATTCCGTTAGCAATCGGATCTATCATTCTTATTCTTGTTCTCAACAGCATGAAATTTGCTCTTGCAGGTAAAGTTAACAACTTATTAGTATTAGGTCTTGCACTTACAATGATCGCATATGTGATAATTGCATTTGTAAGTGGTGCTTGGGATGGTTCTACATTAGTTCCGTTCTTCACACAGGGTTCTGGCGGAAGCACAGGATTCCTTGCAATGGTTCCAACAGCTATGACAGGATATGGTTCTATTGTAGCTATGGCATTCATGGTATCTGAAGTTAAGAATCCAAACAAAAACGTACCAAAATCTGTACTGATCGCTATGATCATTGTACTTTGCTTATATCTTGGAATTATCCTCGCAACTGTAGGTATGGTATCTGCACAGTTCTTAATGGATAACCCGGGAATGCAGTTTATCCCATTATATGCAGCAGCATTTACAAAGCTGGCATCTATTCCATGGGTATCTAAACTGATCTCTGTTGCAGCATTACTTGCACTGTTAACAACAATGCTCACAGTTATGTCTCTGACATCAAGAGCAATCCAGGCAGCAGCAGATAAAGGACTTATGCCGGAAGGATTGGCAAAAAATAATAAAGCAGGCGTACCATTTAACGCAGCAGTGTTAGTAACAATTCCATGTGTTGTGATTGCATGTTTTCCACAGTTTACTTCAACAATCGTAAGCTTTGGAGCATTATTCGCAGCAATGACAATCAGTATCAATATTGTATCTCTTCTTGTAGCAAGAAAGAAATTCAATCTTCCAGAAGGTGCGTTCCACGCTCCAGGTGGAAATGTACTTCCGGTTGTAGCATTGGCACTGATCATTATCTGTTATATCCCTGATGTCATCAACGGTGGATGGATGATCTGGGCATATTCAATCGCATGGTATGTTATTGGAATCATTTATTACAAAGTAAGACAGAACAAACATAAAGCAGACTAGTTAGGAAGGCGAAGGTGCAAAAAAGATGGAAAATATAAAAGAAATGAAAGATACCTGTGTAGCATACGGTTATTTTGACGGTGTACATAAAGGCCATCTTGCAGTTGCGAAGAAGGTAGTAGAAGTTGCAAAAGAAAAAGGTTTGACACCAGTGATCGTGAGCTATGCGAAAGAGGGTCAGGTACTTTCTACTGAAGAGGAAAAGGAATATTTATTCAAAAAAGAAGGGGTACAGGAAGTTGTTACCTATTCTGAAAATGAAGCGGAAGAAGTAGTTGTCAAAGATGTTCTTGCAGGAACACTTGGTGCAAAAGTGATCGTAGTCGGTGCAGAGCATGAGAGTCTTGCAAAAGTTGAAGAGACAGCAAAAGCATGTGGAGTCGAAGTTGTTGTATGTGATACAGTGACAGCCGATGGTGAAGTAGTTACAACTGCTCAGGTAAAAGAAGCATTTGATAAGAGTGATTTTGACAAAATCTATGATCTTTGTGGACACCCATACATCATGATCGGTGAAGTTGAGCATGGTAAAGCTCTCGGAAGAACAGTTGGTATGCCAACTGCAAACTTAGGAGTGGCAGATTCCAAATTAAAACCACCGAGTGGAGTGTATGCAACAAGTGTACAGATCGATGACGAAGTCTTCAAGTCTATGACCAATATTGGAAAAAGACCATCAGTTGATGACTTTGATTATGTGACAATTGAGGCATTTATTCTGGATTTTGCAAGAGATATCTATGGAAAGAAAATTATTCTTGGTGTACGTCAGTTTGTTAGAGGCGTTCAGAAGTTTAATAATCTGGAAGAGGTACAACAGCAGGTACAGAAAGATATCCAGAAAGTGCGTGAGGTGCTTCAGTCCGTAGTAGAATAAAGCAGCATAATAAATATGTATGTCAGTTCAGGAGCACGGGAAAAAATAATTTCCGGGCTCCTGTTTTTTAAAAAATAGGGGAAGGAGACATGAATATGAATCCATATGAATATGTAAAAAATGAGCCTTATAAATGTTATATTAATGGAGAATTTGTAATTCCGGAAGGCGGGGAAACCTTTGATGTTATCAATCCGGCAAATAATGAGCCATTTGCTAAAGCTTATCGCGCAGGAAAAGGTGAAGTTGACAGAGCAGTAAAAGCAGCAAGAGAAGCATTTGATAATGGCCCCTGGGGAAAGATGTCTGCAAAAGACAGAAGTAAATTGTTATTGAAAGCGGGCAAGATTCTTGAGAGAAGACTGGAAGAATTTGCATGTATTGAAACTCTGGAATGCGGAAAGTTGTTTGGAAGCGTCATGTATTATGAGGGAGCAATGTGTGTGGATGCTTTTGAATATTTTGCTGGAAAGACACGTTGTATCGAAGGTAAGGTTGTTCCGATTGATCACAATACGATTAATATGGTGCAATGGTATCCTCATGGTGTTGTAGGAGAAATCCTTCCGTGGAATGGACCATTTATGATGGGATGTCAGAAAATATGTGCAATCCTTGCTGCAGGAAATACAGCGATTATTAAACCGTCCTCTTGGGCATCTTTAAGTATGCTTCTTTTGGCAGAGGTATTTGATGAGGCTGGATTCCCGAAAGGTGTCATCAATGTATTATCCGGATCAGGCGCTGTGATCGGAAATGCTTTAGTTGAGAACCCGGATGTAGATATGGTGGCAATGACAGGTGGCACGGAGACTGGAAGACGTATTATTGGAGCTTCGCAGAATACAGTTAAAGAAATTGCGCTTGAGCTTGGCGGAAAGAGCCCGAATATCATGTTTGATGATGTGGATGTAGATGATGCAGCAAAATGGGGCAGATGGGGCTTTACACTGAATTCCGGTCAGGTATGTGTATCAGGAACACGTTTGATCGTACATAGAAGTATATATGAAGAGTTCCTTGAGAAGTTGAAAGCAGAAGCTGAGAAGATGGTGCCAGGTGATGGATTTGATCCAAATACGACACTCAGTACTTTGATCCATAAAGAACATGCAGCAACTGTCTGGGATTATATTGAAAAAGGTAAGAAAGAAGGAGCAAGACTAATCTGTGGTGGTGTTCCTTATGAAGATGAAAATCTGAAAAAGGGTAATTTTGTTCCGGTAACTGTATTTGCTGATGTTACACCGGATATGACAATTTTCCAGGAAGAAATTTTTGGACCAGTTGTATGTGTGACTCCGTTTGATACAGAAGAAGAGGCAATTGCGATTGCTAATTCTACAAAATACGGACTTGCAGGGGGAGTATTTACAAAAGATATCAAGAGAGGCTTAAGAGTAGCACAGGCTATTGACAGCGGACAGATTTATGTGAATTCTTACTTTAGTAAAGGTATGATCGAATCACCGGGAACAGGATGGAGAGAAAGTGGATTAGGCGTTGCCGGTATTCAAAAATATATGATCTCTAAGACTATTTTTGTGGATACAGAGGATGGAAGCGTACCATATTAGAATATGAATAAGTCAGAAGAAGGAGGCGCATCATGGCTAAATTAAGAGCAGTTTATTATATTAACCAGTTCTATGCCGGCATGGGCGGCGAAGAAATGGCTGATACAGGATTACATATCCTGAATGAGAAAAAAGGTCCGGCACTTGGTATTGAACCAATGTGGAAGGACGAGATGGAAGTTGTAAAAGTATTGGTATGTGGTGATAACTTCATTAATACAGATGCTAAATTTGAAGAGATACTTCCAACCATTAAAAAAGAAATTGAAGAGAGTAATCCAGATGTGTTTGTAGCTGGTCCGGCTTTCAACGCAGGTCGTTACGGTGTTGCATGTGCAAAAATGTGTGACTATGTAAAAAAAGAACTTGGCATTCCAAGTGTAACCGGAATGTGGTGGGAAAATCCTGCTGTTGGAATGTATGTAAAAGATAACTACATTATTTCAACAACAGAGACAGCAAGTGGAATGAGAAAATCACTTCCTAAACTTGCCGCACTTGCATTAAAGCTCGCTAAGAAAGAAGAGATTAAAGCAGCAAGATTTGAAGGTTATTTGCCGACCGGACATCGTTACAACGAATATCATGAGAAGACAGGTGCAAGACGTGTGACAGATATTTTGTTGGATAAGTTATATAATCGTCCATATAAAACAGAAGTACCACTTCGTGGGTTTGAACAGGTTCCACCTGCAGCTAAGATTGAAAACTTAAAAGATACAAAGATTGCGTTATTTACAACAGGTGGTCTTGTGCCAGTGGGAAATCCAGATAAGTTAAAGCAGGCGTTTTCTGTTAATTATGGAAAATATAGCATTGACGGTTTGGATGAACTGAAAAAAGGTGTGTATGAATCCATTCATGGTGGATACGATACAACAGATGCAAGTAATGACCCGCATCGTTTGATTCCATTAGATGCTATGAGAGATTTAGAAAAGGAAGGAAAAATTGGATCTGTATTTGAATATTTCTACACAACCTGTGGAGTAGGTACTAATGTAGAGACAAGTAAAGAGATGGGTCAGAAGTTGGCAGCAGATTTAAAAGCATCAGGCGTTACTGCAGCAATCTTCACTTCTACTTGAGGAACTTGTACTCGTTGCTGTGCAACGATGGCAAAAGAGCTTGACAGAGCCGGAATTCCGGTTGCTCATATTACAGCATTTACGTCAATCGCTCTCAGTGTAGGCTCTAACCGAATTGTGTTCGGCGGAGACTTCACATCACCAAGTGGTAATCCAGATCTTCCGTTGGATCGTGAGAAAGCATACAGAAGAAAAATCATTGATAAGTGTCTGGAAGTTTTAACACAGGATGTGGATGGACCTACATTATTTACAGTAGATGAAGAGAAGGAGGGTGAATAACATGAAGAAAATGAGTAAAACATTAACTCGTCAGTATTTTGACATTAAAGATGCAAAATTTGCTGAGCATACCTCTTTAGAAAATGGCGTGTTATCCATCTCCAAAGAAGAATTGCTGGCGGAAGCAAAACCATTGATGAAAGCAGTAAAATCAGTGGATTTTGAAATTGTAAAACCAGGTGAAAATACACGTATTATTCATTTGTTAGATACGATTCAGCCAATGATCAAGGTAGAAGGTGAAGGACAGCAATATTCCGGTTATTTCAGTGACCCGCATATGGTGGGTGAAGGGAAAACGAATTTATTAAATGGATTTGCAGTTATGGAAAGTGCAGCCCTTCCGTGGGATGATTCCAGTGCAAGTTCAGGACTTCTCTATCCGCGTGATGCGATTATGGATATGACAGGACCAATTGCAGATGTAACCCCATTTTCTAAGACCATAAACTTAGTAATTGTATATGAATTAGAAGAGGGTAAATCTTCTATAGAATATGATACTGATATCCGTAACATCGGAATCAAAGTGTCTACATATCTGGCGGCAGTGACAAAAGAGATGGAACCAGACAGTACAGAAGATTTTTCCATTGATGATGTGAATCCGGATCTTCCAAATGTGGTATTTGTATGGAATTCACAGAATCAAGGTCCATATTCTAATACATTTATTTATGGACATCCAATTGACAATATGGTTCCAACGTTATTCCATCCAAATGAATTGATGGATGGATGTGTAGTAAGTGGAAACTATGTATGGCCGGCATTTAAAGTGCCTACATACTTATATGTAAACAGCCCAATCCTTTTGGAACTTTATAAAGAACACGGAAAAACAATTAACTTCCGCGGCGTTATCTTTGGAAGAAGCCATAACCCATCAAACTGGCATAAAACGAGATGCGCACAGGTTGCGGTAAAGATTGCTCAGTATTTGGATGCAGACGGACTCATTATGGCTTGGGAAGGCGGCGGAAACGCAGCTGTAGACGGAATGCTTACAATCCAGTGTGCAGAAAAGCATGGAATTAAAGCGTCAACTATTACATTTGAGTTTGGTGGTGTAGATGGAACAGAAGGAATCTTATTAGTAGATGATGTTCCGGAAGCAGATGCAGTTATCAGTGGTGGTTCTATTGAAAAACCATTTACAATTCCAGATGTTGACTGTGTAGTGGGTGGAGATGTACTTCGCCTGAACAAAGAATCCGGTGGATTTTTCCCACCATCTAATAAGGAACATCGCTTTGAACAGACAACACACCTTTATATAGGTGGTAATCAGGCAGGAGCAAGTACCTTATTTGCAGAAGAGTACTAGACCTCTAATTTTGAATAATGTAGCGCAGGAAGAGAGCTAGTTGCCCAGCTCTCTTTTTGCTTTATAAGATTGTGCTAAAGAGTATGATAAGTATAATACATACATTATAAAAGTAAAGGAGCGTGAATTTATGAAAAGAAAAATTGTTAAAGTGACGGAGGCAAAGACACTGGAAGTGTTTACCGAAACCATGCCGGAGCCAGGACCTCATGAAATTGTGATACGAATCACTATTTCTGGTATTTGTCATAGTGAAATGCCGACGTATTTGGGAGAAGGGTCTATGATGATGAAAGGTCCACTAGGTTTTTCATGTATCATTGATTCTGTACCATACCCAGCTTCTTTTGGACATGAGCCGACAGGAGTGGTTGAGAAAATCGGTTCAGAGGTTACTCGTTTTACAGTGGGCGATCGTGTATCAGGCGCTGGAGGAGGAGCTTTTGCTTCACATATTATTTCCAGTGAATTTGCACCACTTGTTAAGTTGCCGGATAATGTATCAGAATATAAGTGTTTAGCTGAACCGGTAATGTGTTGCTGCAATATTGTGCATGCAGTAGAGATGAAGAAAGAAGACGGATGGCTTGCAGTTGTAGGCTGTGGTTACATGGGACAGGTTTGTTTAAGTCTTCTTCATGCGTATGGTGTGAAGAATATTGTGGCATTTGATCTACATGAAGAGAGAAGAAAACGTGCACTTGAATTAGGAGCTTCTTATGCTTTTGACCCAAAAGATCCTGACGTGCTAAAACAAGCTATTGAACTTACCGGAGGAGTGGGCTTTGACCGTGCAATCGAACTGTCTAAAGGGTTGTCAGGCCTTCAGCTTGCGGTCTCTCTTATGAAAATGCCATCTGTAGATGATAGAGGAATCATTGCGGCATCTTCGGTGTATGACAAACATGAAATGTGGGAAACATCACTTGGATTTGAATTGATGTGTCGCTGTCCGGAGCTTCATTTTGTGCACCCGGGATTCGTTCCGGATGTCCCGGGACTTATGAAAGAGGCTGTGGAAGCCTATGAAAAAGGATATATTCCTGAAGATGCGTTCATTACTCATCGCTTTAAACCGGAGCAAATGGATAAGGCTTACAAGCTGATGGAGAATGAAGATGTTGATTATTTAAAAGGTGTTGTGGTATTTGATTAAAGTCATCATAATTGAAAAAAGAGTATTAGATCTCCAGTTTGAGAATGATGTAGTGCAGGAAGAGAGCCAGTTGCCCGGCTCTCTTTCTTACTATAAAAGATAAATGTATAAAAATATTATTTATGAATCAAGATGTGCAAGAACTGGAACAAATTTTATTTGCATTTTTATACACTTATGTTTTATAATATATAAGTTACAGGTTATAAAGGAGTGAGAGATACTATGAAGAGAGAAACATTTGGATCGCGTCTTGGCTTTATTTTAGTATCAGCCGGATGTGCGATCGGAATTGGAAATGTATGGAAATTCCCTTATCTCTGCGGAGAGATGGGAGGAGCCGCTTTTATTTTAATTTATCTGGTATTCCTGTTCGTCATGGGTATTCCGGTGCTCGTCACAGAATTTGCTGTAGGGCGTGCAAGCCGATACAGTGTAGCGGCAGCTTATGAGAAACTGGAGCCGGAAGGAAGCCGTTGGCATCACACAAAATGGATAGGTATTATCGGAAGTTATCTTCTGATGATGTTCTATACGACCGTTGGCGGTTGGATGCTTTATTACTGTTATCGCTGTGTGACAGGAGAGTTCGTGGGTGCGTCTTCTGAGGATATACAAAATGGTTTCGGTCAAATGATCGGAAGTCCTTCAACCATGGCATTTTGGACAATTCTTATTACAGTGGTAGGATTCGTGATCTGCTGGTTTGGGATTCAAAAAGGTGTAGAGCGTGTGACGAAAGTTATGATGATTGCCTTGCTTCTTATTATGATTGTTTTAGCAGCGCATTCATTCTTCTTAGAAGGAGCCGAAAAAGGAATTGAATTTTATTTGATTCCGAATTTCAAAAAAATGGCGGAAATCGGTATAGGAAATGTGATTTTTGGAGCGATGAGTCAGGCGTTCTTTACGTTGTCTATCGGTATTGGTGCTATGATGATCTTCGGAAGTTACATGGGAAAAGACAGAAGTCTTACTGGAGAAGCAATCAACATTACAATTTTAGATACTTTTGTTGCATTGATGGCAGGATTCATTATCATTCCGGCATGTTTTGCATTTAATATTCAGCCGGATGCCGGACCGAACCTTATATTCATTACGATTCCGAATCTATTTGCACAGATGCCGGGCGGACGCTGGTGGGGAGCATTATTCTTCCTGTTCCTGACATTTGCAGCGTTCTCTACATTAGTGGCTGTATTTGAAAATATTATTTCTTTTGACATGGATCTGTTAAAATGGTCCAGAAGAAAAAGTGTGATTGTCAGTATGATCGCGATTATCGTACTGAGCATGCCTTGTGTACTTGGGTTTAATGTGCTTGCAGATTTTCAACCAGTAGGGGCAGGAAGTACGATCATGGATCTGGAAGATTTTATCGTATCAAATAATCTTCTTCCACTTGGTAGTCTTGGCTATCTGCTCTTTATTACAAGAAAGAATGGCTGGGGCTGGGAGAATTTCCTTGCAGAAGTAAATACAGGAAAAGGTTTGAAATTCCCTGCAATGCTGAAAGCTTATGTAGGATACGGAATTCCGGTGATTATTATGATTATTTATCTGAAAGGTTATTATGATAAATTCAGCGGAATGAGTACTGCTGCATTCGTAACATGGATGATGATTGCAGTCCTGTTCCTCGGATTTGTGCTTTTCTGTGCATTGACGAGTTCCAAAAAGAAAGTCTGAGTAATATCAGATAATAATTGACAGAACATCCTCCTCCACATTATGATGAAAACATAAATGTGTGAGGAGGTATTTTTGTATGAGATATCAAATAGTAGGAGAGACACTTCCGGTTGTAATCTGTGAATTGGAAGGCGGAGAGAAAATGATCAATGAGGGCGGAAGTATGTCATGGATGTCGCCTAATATGTTGATGGAGACAACTACCAATGGCGGAATCGGAAAAGCATTTGGCAGAATGTTTGCAGGAGAGAAAATGTTCCAGAATGTGTACACTGCACAGGGAGGAAATGGATTGATTGCATTTGCATCCAGCTTTCCGGGATCGATCAAAGCATTTCAAATTGCCCCGGGGCAGGAGATGGTATTTCAAAAGAGTGCGTTTTTAGCAGGAGAAGCAAGCGTAAATCTTTCTGTTTTCTTTAATAAAAAGCTTGGTGCAGGTCTGTTTGGCGGTGAAGGCTTTATTATGCAGAGAGTGAGCGGACAGGGAATTGTCTTTGCAGAATTTGATGGACATGTGGTCGAATACGATCTTCAGCCGGGACAGCAGATCGTTGTAGATACCGGACATTTAGCAGCTATGACACCGAGCTGTAATATGGAGATCCGCAGTGTTCCGGGAGTGAAGAACATGCTGTTTGGCGGTGAGGGTGTATTTAACACTGTCATTACCGGACCGGGACGTGTATGGCTTCAGACTATGCCGATCAGCAATGTGGCAGGAGTGTTGAGACCTTATATGCCGTCAGGATCATAAGAAATGTAACGATGAGGAGTAGAGAACTGTGAATCATGATGCGAAAGGCACGATCAAACGTGCAGAGCGATTTCAGGTTATTTTAATAGGAGAGGGGATTCTGGTGGGAGCAATCGCAGGTTTTGTGGTGCTCTTTTACCGAATTGTCTTAGGGTATGCCGGACAGTGGACTCAGAAGATTTTAACATTTACCAAGGGGAATCTGCTGCGGATGGCAGGATGGCTGATAGTGCTTGTCCTGTTGGCATGTGTTGTGGCAAGACTTTTGAAATATGAATCTATGATATCAGGAAGTGGAATTCCGCAGCTGGAAGGTGAAATGGCCGGAAAGCTTGATCAAGTGTGGTGGAAGGTGCTTCCGTCGAAATTTCTGGGCGGTTTCTTGTGTATGCTGGGGGGTCTGGCACTTGGAAGAGAGGGTCCGTCAATTCAGTTGGGCGCCATGGTGGGAAAAGGAATATCTCGTGGATTAGACAGAGGAAAAACAGAAGAAAAATTTCTTCTGACCTGTGGCGCAAGCGCGGGTCTGGCCGCCGCTTTTCATGCACCGCTTGCCGGAGTAATGTTTTCATTGGAGGAAGTGCATAAGAATTTTTCAGTATCTGTGCTTGTGTCGGTGATGTCAGCTTCTTTGACAGCGGATTTTTTAAGCTCTACGATATTGGGGATGGATTCTGTTTTTCAATTTGATATCCTAAAGGCACTTCCCATGGAGTATTATTGGATGATATTGCTCCTTGGCGTGGTGCTTGGTATTACAGGCGCTTTTTATAATTGGTTTACGTTGAAGGCGCAGGAGTGTTATCAGAAAGCAACGTTTCTAAATCCGACAATGAAAATAGTTGTGCCTTTTTTGTGCGCAGGACTCATTGGATTTACAGCACCGCAGCTTCTTGGAAGCGGACATGCGCTGATTGAAGAGCTGACACATACAGAGATGATGCTGGGAACGATTTTATTATTGTTGCTCGGACGATTTTTATTTTCGGCAATCAGCTTTGGCTCAGGAGCCCCGGGCGGTATTTTCTTCCCATTGTTGGTGATCGGAGGATTTATCGGAGGAGCATTCGCGGCAGTCGGTGTACAGTTTTTTGGCTTAGATAGCATGTATATCAATAATTTTGTTCTGCTTGCTATGGCAGGCTATTTTTCTGCCATTGTGAGAGCGCCTTTAACGGGGATTATCTTAATTTTTGAAATGACCGGATCACTGAGTCAGATGTTATCGCTGGCGATTGTATCTATTGTGGCGTATGTTGTGGCGACACTTTTAAGATCAAAGCCGATCTATGAGAGCCTTCTTGATCGTCTTCTTGAAAAACAGGGAGTGCAGGTGTCGGAGGGACATGGGCAGAAAATCTTGACAAATTATGTGATTCATCAAGGTTCAAGAGTAGAAGAAACACGGATCTGTGACACAGAATGGCCGGATAATTGCCTGTTGGTGGCAATTCAGCGAGGGGCAGAAGAACTGATCCCGCGGGGACAGACAAGACTTCTTGCAGGTGACGTACTTGTAACGATGACAGATGAGCGCGATATGCCGATCATACATGAGAAAATGCAGCAGCTTTGCAGTGAAATATTTTAAAAGATAGATACGAGGGAATTGGAATCCTATAGGAAATTCTTGAGAAATGGAAAACAGTGTGCTACAATCTCTAGTGTAAAAAATAAATATCACTTAATAGAATAAAAAAGGAGAACAGCTATGGGAGGATTTTTTGGTGTAGCATCAAAACAGGACTGTGTATTGGAACTTTTTTATGGTGTGGATTATCATTCGCATCTTGGAACAAGACGAGCAGGAATGACAACGCACGGAGAAGACGGATTTAACCGTGCCATTCACAATATTGAAAATTCACCATTTCGTACCAAATTCGATAAAGATGTGGGAGAGATGAAAGGAAATATTGGCATTGGATGTATTTCCGATTATGAGCCGCAGCCACTCATCATCAGCTCAAAGCTTGGAAGTTTTGCCATTACAACTGTCGGAAAGGTGAATAACTCTGAAGAGCTGTTACAAAGCCTTTACGAAGGAGCGCATTCTCATTTTCAGGAAATGTCTAATGGACAGATCAATATGACAGAAATGATTGCTGCCATGATCTGTGAAAAAGATAGTATTCTGGAAGGTATTAAGTATGTTCAGGAGTGTGTAGATGGTTCGATGACGCTTCTTGTTATGACGGGAGAAGGAATCTATGCTGCGAGAGACCGTTACGGAAGAACTCCGCTTGTGATCGGTCAGAAAGAGGGAGCCTATTGTGTGTCTTTTGAAAGTCATGCATATATTAATCTTGGTTTCCGAGATTATAAAGAGCTTGGTCCTTCCGAGATTGTATATGTAACACCGGAGAAAGTAGAAGTCTTAAGTGAAGCCAGAGAAGAGATGAAAATCTGTTCTTTCTTATGGGTATATTATGGATATCCGACTTCTTCTTATGAAGGTGTGAATGTAGAAGAGATGCGTTATAAATGTGGAAGTATGCTTGCAAAGAGGGATGGAGATTCTGTGAAACCGGACATTGTGGCAGGGGTTCCGGATTCAGGGATTGCCCATGCGATCGGTTATGCGAATGCTTCGGGTATTCCTTACGCAAGACCATTTATTAAATATACGCCGACATGGCCGCGTTCTTTTATGCCTAGTACACAGAGTCAGAGAAATCTGATTGCCCGTATGAAATTAATTCCGGTACAGGCATTGATTGAAGATAAAAAACTTCTTCTGATTGACGATTCCATTGTCAGAGGAACACAGCTTCGTGAAACAACAGAATTTCTATATAGAAGTGGCGCCAAAGAAGTACACGTACGTCCGGCATGTCCACCACTGTTATATGGTTGTAAATATTTGAACTTCTCCCGTTCAAAATCAGAGATGGACCTGATCACAAGACGAGTAATCAGAGATTTGGAAGGCGAAGAATGTTCCCAAGAAGCATTGGACGAGTATGCAGATCCGACAACAGAGCGGTATGAGCGCATGGTAGAAGAAATCCGTAAAAGACAGAACTTCACCACACTCCGCTACCACAGATTGGACGATCTGATCGAATCCATCGGCATCGATCCATGCAAAGTATGCACATACTGCTTCAACGGAAAAGAATAGCCGCGAAAGCATTGAGCCTTGCAATAAGCGGAAAGCTCCCAAAGGGATACTTGTATCACCTTGGGAGCTTTCTCTTTATTACAGATAACAGAGCGAGAGTCAGCGCCACGGAGGAGCTATAGGGCTTGTAAACTGTCATTGTTGCGAGTATATAGAACTGATATAATTATAAATGAAACAACACATTTCAATTTATAGGAGTGAGAAAGTGGAGATTAGAATTGCAAAATATCTTATAAGTTTTTTAGATGATAATTTTATAGAAATAATAGAAGATAAAAAATCAAAAATGATTTGGGCGGGAAATATTTCTGATATTGAAATAACATTTTATCATCCTCAAAAAACAATAACAAGGGTGCCGGGTATGATTATTACTCTTCCTAATAGAACAATGGCATTAAATCTTGTCAATAGGAATGATTCGGGAGAAATAAAAAGATTGTATGAACAGTTGGTTTATAAAGGCGCTGTTGTAAATTTGCATAATGCTTTTGTGGCTGGAGGTGTGAAACATTTTTCAATTAGAGCGGAAAATGAATATAAGAAAGAGGAATTAAGAGAAAAAAGAATATCAGATAGAGAAAAACGTAAAGAAGAAAAATTAAAAAAAAGGCAAAAAAGAGGAGAAGAAGCACTTGAGAATTTGGAAAAAAGCAGAAAAAGAGCTGGTTGTAAAGTGTTCGAAGAAGAAAAATATACTTGCACAGTTTGTCGCACCACATGGCATTTAAATGAAATGGATAAGATTAAAAATATGCATAATGCTCTTGTGTTCACAAATTATTCTGTAAATCAGATGCAAGACATGGGGAGATGTCCTCAATGTGGTTCTAAAGCAGTTACACATAAAACTGTAAAATATTGGCTTGATAAAGAGGGGAATTGTGTAGATAGAGAAGAATAGTTAAATACAGGGGATATTCAAGAGTGAGACGATATTTGGCAGAGCAAGAAAATATTACTGGTAATGAAAAATATTGGATTAAGCACAAGACGTGAGAAAAATTGTGAGTTTTGTACAATGCAGTTAGTCTTTAAGGGCTAACTGCATTTTTGATATATGGAAAATAAATGAGGATTTATCTGGAGTTTTATGCACTAAATCTCATATGTCAAAATATAATCATCCATCACAAACCCATTTCCGATATCTGCCACCTGCGAATCTGTAATCTGCAATCCCAGATGGTCATAGATCTTCAACGTGTTGTCATTGTGCTTATTGCATGTAAGCCAGATTTTCTTAAGTCCCCGTTCTTTGCAAATATCAATCAGGTATTGAAACGCTTTCGTAGCAAGATGCCGTCCCCTAAAATCCGGGTGAATATATAGCTTGCTAAGGAAAAGTGCTTGTGCTTCTGCATGGATTCCGGTATATCCGGCTAATGTATTGTCACAGAAAATTTCAAAATATTCGTAACCGTCTTTTGTGATCTGGTTTTTAATTGCAGGGTAAGACTGGAATTTTTCAACCATGTAATCTACCTGTTCCTTACCGATGATCGGTGTGAAATGTTGGTTCCAAATTATCTCTGCCAGATTGGCAATATCCTTAATCTGTTCATCGGTTTTTGCTGATTGAATGTGAAATGTCTGAATCATATATATCCCTTCGTATATTTTTAAATAACTGACTTGTTATGTGGTAAATTTATAATACTTTTAGAAAATGTGAATTCTCTTCTGCTATTATAAATGATATAATTGTATCATACAATGAACAATTATAATGAGTCGTTCGGAGGAAGGCTATGAGCGGATTTGTTACATTAAAAGATGTGAAAAAAATATATCAAATGGGCGAAGTAAAGATTATGGCGGCAGATGGAATTGATTTTGAGATTCAAAAGGGAGAATTTGCTGTTGTAGTCGGACCAAGCGGAGCGGGAAAGACAACGGTACTGAATATTCTCGGAGGGATGGATACTGCAACCGAGGGACAAGTTCTCGTTGATGGAACAGATATTGCAAAATATTCTCAGAAGCAGCTGACTGCATATCGGAGAGACGATATTGGATTTGTATTTCAGTTTTACAATCTCATTCCCAATCTTACGGCGCTTGAAAATGTAGAACTTGCACTCCAGATCTGTAAAGATCCTATGGATGCCAGAGAGGTGCTGGAAGATGTAGGGCTTGGGGATCGTCTGGGGAATTTCCCGGCGCAGTTATCCGGCGGGGAACAGCAGAGAGTGTCCATTGCAAGGGCACTTGCCAAGAACCCGAAGCTTCTCTTGTGTGATGAACCTACAGGAGCACTTGATTATAATACCGGCAAAGCTATTTTGAAACTTCTTCAGGATACTTGTAGGAAACGCGGCATGACGGTAGTTCTGATCACACATAATTCGGCGATCGCACCGATGGCTGATCGCGTCATCAAGATTAAAAACGGACGGGTGTCAAAAATTGTTGAAAATCCAGCCCCGGTTCCGGTAGAGACAATAGAGTGGTAATAAATCAGAGGTGGCATATGGGCACAAGAGCAACAAGAAAAGATTTTTATATGGAAATCCGAAAGAGTCCGGGCAGATTTCTGTCGATTCTTTTTATTGTTGCGCTCGGAGTTGCCTTTTTCTCCGGCATCCGCGCTTCTGAACCGTCCATGCGTATAACTGGCGACCATTATTTTGATCAGGAAGAATTGATGGATATACAGGCGCTTAGTACCTTCGGAATCACAGACGATGATATAGATGCCATAGAAGCAGTAGAAGGTGTTGAAAGAGTGGAAGGGGCTTACAGTGCGGACATGCTCTGTGAAACAAAGAAGAAGCAATATGTATTTCATGTGATGTCTCTTCCTGAAAATATGAATCATGTGACGGTATCGGAAGGACGTCTGCCCGGGAAAATCGGAGAGTGTCTGGTAGATGATGATATGGGCTATAAGGTGGGAGATACGATTACCTTAAAAAGCGGGACGGATGATCCGGTATCAGATACGTTGAAACAGGAGAAATATAAGGTTGTAGGAATTGGGAACAGCCCGTGTTACATTTCCTTTGGGCGGGGTTCTACCACCATTGGAAGCGGAAGTGTCAGCGGTTTTATGTTTGTTCCGGCGAAGACCTTCGCACTGGATGTATTTACGGAGGCGGATGTACAGGTAGAAGGGGCGGAGAACTTAACCGCTTATACCGAAGAATATGATAGGAAAATCGAAACCGTTCTGGATCGGATTGAGGAGATTACCGGAGAGCGGGGACGAATCCGCAAGCAGGAAATTGTGGATGATGCGCAGGCTGAAATTGATGATGCAAAAGCAGAGTTAGAAGAAGGGAAACTGAAAGCTCAGGAAGAACTGGATGATGCGAAAGCACAGATTGATGATGGTGAAGCTAAACTTACAGAAGCAAAACAGCAGATTGCAGACGGGAAAAGTCAGATATCATCAGCTAAGACAACGTTAAATTCCAAGGAAGATGAGCTTACAGAAGCGAAAACACAATATAGCAGCGGACTAAAAAAATGGCAGGAAGGAACGGAAGCTTACGAGGCAGGGCTTGCTCAGTTTGAGGCGGCAAAACCGGGAGCGTTGGAAGAAATCGCGAAAGGCGAGGAAGGACTTGAAGCGTATCGGAAGCAATTAGACGAGGCAAAGGAAGAAGCGCAGGGGAAACTTAAGGAATTAGAAGGACAGCTTGCCGATATTATGAGTCTGGAGCCGGGGCCTGAGGATGAGGATTACGATACAAAGCATAAAGAATGGCAAGAAAAATGGGGAACTGTTATCAAGGGATTGGAGACTGGTATCTCAGAGGTAAACAAGGGATTAGAAGAGCTGGAAACACAGGAACAAGACTATCAGTCCAAGCTTACCGTGTTAAATAATTCCAAGGCCGAACTGGAGGCAAAAGAACAGCAGCTTGCCGATACGAAGGCAGCGCTTGATTCCAGCAAGCAACAGCTTTCCGATGCATATTTGCAGATTGAGACGGGGAAAGGACAACTGTCGTCCGGATGGGCGAAGCTTGATGAGAAAGAGCAGGAACTTGCAGACGGCGAAGCAGAAATTTCAGAAAATGAACGGGCGCTTGAAGATGCCAAAGTAGAATATGAAGAGGGCAAGAAAGAGGCAGAGGACGAGATCGCAGACGGAGAAGCTAAGATTGCGGATGCAGAGGAAGAACTGGCAGAGATTGAAGATCCCAAGTGGTATGTATATGACCGGAGTAATCTTCCGGAGCATGACGGATATGGGGAAAATGCAGATCGAATGCGTGCGATTGGTAAGGTATTTCCGGTTATCTTTTTCCTTGTAGCCGCACTGATCAGTTTGACAAGTATGACACGAATGGTAGAAGAACAGCGAACTCAGATCGGTACAATGAAAGCGCTTGGCTACAGTAAATGGGCGATCGCTTCCAAATATCTGGGCTATGCGCTTCTTGCAACAGCAGGAGGAAGCATCATTGGTTTCCTGATCGGAGAGAAGGTACTTCCGTTTATTATCATATATGCTTACGGAATTATGTATCAGCACATTCCTGAGATACTGGTACCATATGACTGGTCCTATGCAATTGAGGCATCCCTTGCAGCAGTGGCTTGTACGATGCTGGCAACAGTATTTTCCTGTTATCGGGAGCTGGGAGAACAACCGGCATCTCTGATGAGACCTCCGGCTCCGAAGATTGGAAAGAGGGTACTTCTGGAGTATGTTGGAGTTATCTGGAAACGGCTTAATTTCACATGGAAGTCTACGATTCGTAATCTGATGCGTTATAAGAAACGGTTTTTCATGACTATATTCGGAATTGGCGGCTGTATGGCGCTGATGCTTGTAGGGTATGGAATCCGGGATTCCGTATTCGAGATTGCTGATATACAATATACCGAGATTCAGACTTATGATGGGAATTTGATTTTGCAAGAAGATCTAAGTGAAGACGAGCACCGGGAATTAACCGAGTCCTTAGCACAGAATCAAGACATTGCCAGATTTATGGACGCATATATGAAGAATCTCATTTTGACAAAGGACGGTTATGAGAGAGAGACTTATGTAATGGTGCTCGGTCAGCCGAAGGACAGTGAGAATTATGTGCATTTCCATGACCGTAAAACAAAAGAAGCGTATGAATTATCCGATGATGGCGCAATTATCAGTGAGAAAACGGCAAAACTTCTGAATGCGAAGGTGGGAGATACGATTTCCATTAAAGATGAAAAAGATGGAAATAAGGATATAGTAATCCAAAATATTTGTGAAAACTACATGGGACATTACCTCTACCTTACTCCTAAGTATTATGAAAAGGTGTATGGAGAAAAACCGGAGTACAATACAGTGTTGTTTTCTGTGCAGGATAACTACACAAGAGAACAGATGGAGGAAGCAGGGGAAAAGGTTCTTGCAAGGGACGAAGTATTGAGCTTAAGTTATATGAAGGATATCGAAAAACGGCTCAATGATATGCTTAAGAGTTTGAATCTGGTTATTATTGTATTGATCGTTTCAGCCGGAATGCTGGCATTTGTGGTGCTTTACAATTTGAATACCATTAACATAGCGGAACGAAAGCGGGAGCTTGCAACTTTGCGAGTGTTAGGCTTTTACAACCCGGAGGTGGCAGCGTATGTCTATAGGGAAAATATTTTGTTGACGCTGATAGGTACAATCGTGGGAGCAGGACTTGGCAAGATTCTTCACTTGTTTATTATTGAAACGGTGGAAGTCCCGGCAGCTATGTTCGGAAGAACTATCAACCTTCCAAGTTACATTTACAGCTTTATATTTACGATTTTATTCTCCATGATCGTAAATGGAGTGATGTATTTCAAACTGCGTAAAATCGATATGGTAGAATCGTTGAAGAGCATAGAATAAACAGTGCCTTTCAGGATTACGCAATAGAACAACTTTAGAGAAAATTTATATTTTTCACGGAATTATTAGCACTCTTTTGAAAAGAGTGCTAATTTTATATTGACTTTTATTTTTTGCAGTATTATCATATCTTGTAGATGAAAAAAGCGTGAGATTCGCTTGTGATAATAAAAAATAGGAGTGATAAAAATGGCAGCAAAAAAAGGAAGTTTATCAATCAGTAGTGAAAACATATTTCCGATTATTAAAAAATGGGTGTATTCAGATCACGATATTTTTGTTCGTGAAATGGTTTCCAATGGCTGTGACGCCATCACAAAATTAAAGAAATTAGATATGATGGGAGAATATCAGCTTCCGGATGATTACAAACCATGTATTAAGGTGGAAGTAAACCCGGAAGAGAAAACATTGAAATTTACAGATAACGGAATCGGTATGACCGCAGATGAAGTAGAAGAGTATATTACACAGATTGCATTTTCCGGAGCTACACAGTTCCTTGAGAAATATAAGGATAAGACAACAGAGGACGATATGATCGGCCACTTTGGACTGGGATTCTACTCTGCATTTATGGTAGCTGATGAGGTTCATATTGATACGCTTTCTTATAAAGACGGAGCAACACCGGTACATTGGGTAAGCAATGGCGGTACAGAATATGAGATGGAAGAGGGAACAAAGACAGAGGTCGGTTCCACCATGACATTATATCTCAATGATGAAAGTGTGGAGTTCTCCAACGAATACCGCGTGCGTGAAGTGATTGAAAAATACTGTTCCTTCATGCCGGTAGAGATCTTCCTGTCTAAAGAAAATGCAGAAAAAGAATATGAGACCATTGATGAAGCGGATTTAAAAGAAGACGATGTGGTTGTAGAGCATATTCATGAAGATGCGAAAATGGAAGAGAAAGAAAATGAAGACGGAGAAAAAGAGATGGTGGAAGTAGAGCCTGCCAAAGAGAAGGTAAAGATTGAGAAGCGACCGGTTTCTTTGAGTGATATCCATCCGCTGTGGACAAAGCATCCAAATGAATGCTCTGATGAAGATTATCAGGAATTTTACCGCAAAGTATTTTTAGATTATAAGGAGCCACTGTTCTGGATTCATTTGAACATGGATTATCCATTTAACCTGAAAGGAATTCTGTACTTCCCAAGAATTAATACAGAATACGATTCCATTGAGGGAACCATCAAATTATATAACAATCAGGTATTTATCGCAGATAATATCAAAGAAGTGATTCCTGAGTTCCTGATGGTATTAAAAGGTGTCATCGATTGTCCGGATCTTCCGCTGAACGTTTCAAGAAGCGCATTGCAGAATGACGGATTTGTAAATAAGATTGCAGATTACATTTCCAAAAAAGTTGCAGATAAACTGGCAGGAATGTGCAAGACCAAGAGAGAAGATTATGAGAAATATTGGGACAGCATCAGTCCGTTTATCAAATTCGGCTGCTTAAAGGACGAGAAATTCTGCGACAAGATGAAGGATGCAATCCTCTTTAAGAATATTGAGCACAAATATCTTACCTTGAAAGACTGCGTAGAGGAGAATGGCGGAGAAGTCATTGAGCCGAATGACAAGAAAGACGAGAATCAGGATGAAAATAAAGTAGAAGAGATTAAGACAACCATCTATTATATTACAGACGAGATCCAGCAGAGTCAGTATATTAATCTCTTCAAGAGTCAGGGACAGGATGCGGTAATCTTAAGCCACAACATTGATTCTGCATTTATTACACAGTTAGAACAGCGCAATCCAACGATTCGCTTCCAGAGAATCGATGCAGATGTGACAGAACATGTGAAAGAAGAAGTGGCAGAGGAAGACAAGGAAGCATTTAAGAAAGTATCAGACAGCTTGATTGAGATTTTCCGTAAAGAGCTCGGCAATGATAAGCTGGATGTGAAGATCGAGAAACTGAAAGATGACAATGTCGCGTCTATGATTACTTTATCTGAGCAGAGCCGTCGTATGCAGGAAATGATGAAGATGTACGGCATGGCAGGTATGGGCATGGATATGGGAGGCGAGAGCACCCTGATCCTCAATGCAAATCATCCGCTTGTAACTTACGTTGTAGAGAATAAGGATAGTGAAAATACAAATATTATCTGTAAACAGCTCTACGATCTGGCAATGCTTGCGCACAAACCGTTGAATCCGGATGAAATGACTGCTTTTGTAAAGAGAAGCAACGAAATTATGATGATGCTTACAAAGTAAGCTCAGTAAAATTTACAGCATATAAAAATATAGTAAACGAGAGAGGCAAGTGATATGCCCCCCTGTCAAGTAGACAGGTCAAATATTTAAAATAAGATGCTCTGAATCAGTCGCACGATTTCGTGCGGCTGATTTTTATGCACACCACTTAGCTTTGTATTTCTCAATTCGTTTATTTTTTGCTATTGGATATGCTTGTGGGATGGCAGAAGAACATTTGATACATTTCTGATTTTATAATTCCCCAGAATCCTTCTGTTGGACCATTGTCAATACAATGTCCTACTCTTGACATAGATTGTATCATTTCGTTGTCTTCCAGTTTCTTTTGGAATACCCTGCTTGTATACTGAAAACCTCTATCGTTATGAAAGATCGGTTTGGCATCTGGGTTGGCTGATATTGCTTTATCGAAAGTTTTAAATACTAACTGATTATCATTTCTGCTGCTAATAACAAATGCAACTGGATACCGATCATAAAGATCCAGAATTGTACTAAGGTATAGCTTTTTCCCGTTTCAGGAATCTTAAATTCCGTCACATCCGTTGCCCATTTCTGATTCGGAGCTTCTGCATAAAAATCTCTCGCTAACTTATTTTCAGCTGTTTCTTCCGGTTTAGATGCATTGTACTTTTTCTTCTTTTTGCGGATGACAGAATGGATTCCAAGCTTTTTCATAATCCGATGGATTCTCTTTCTGGAAAAATGCGTTTGATTGAAATGATTGATCCAATCTGTCATTCTTCGATATCCCAGGATATGGGAAAAACGTCCATCATACTCTTTGATCAGTTCTGCGATTTCCTGATTTTCCTGTTCTTGCTGTGGAATGATTCTATGTTTCCATTTATAGAAAGCAGCCCTTGCAATTCCAAGCTGTTTGCACATCCAGCTGATGTTCCAGCCGTTGTTTATATAGAAGTATTCAATTGCCAGATACTTTGATTCGTGGCGTTGTTTTCCCAGTCTCACATCCTTTCGAATTCTTTCACTTTTTTTAACAGTTCAACTACCATATCTTTTTCTTCAAGCTGACGTTTGAGCCGGAGATTCTCTCTTCGCAGCCTTTCCAGCTCATCAACCTCATCATCTGTTTTGTACCGTCCACGCCTGTCTGTAAGACCTGTCTCGCCCGTAGCATTATATTTTTTTACCCAAGAATACACTTGGCTATAAGAAACATCATAGAGTACGGCTGTACCCTTATAATCACGATTGTGTTCAATACAATATGTAACGATTTTTTTGCGTTCTTCAATGGTGGTTTTCCGCCTTGCTTCTGCCATATAGACCTCCCGCTTTGGATCGTAATCCTTAAGTTTTCTATTGGCATTATACATCCTAATCCATGATTCTAAAACACTTGGATGAACTTTATATTTTGCTCCTATATCCACAGAACTGCCGTAGCCAGAGATAACTTCCTCAACACACATGGTTTTAAATTCACTGGTATAGCTTGCATTTCCGTAACCACAGATAAATGCATCTAGTCCATGCACCTTGTAAGCAGCAACCCATTTTTGTATAGTTGCTCTTCCAATGTGATATTTATCGGCCAAGTAATAGAAAGAACCTTTACCATCAAGATATTCCTGAGCTACTTTTGTTCTGAAATCAGCAGACCATTTAGATTTTGACATAAAAAATCCCCCTTAAGTAGATTTTGGTTATTTACCTTGTCTACTTAAGGGCATATCAATTTCCCGACAGCCCCTTTATTTGTTGAAAGAATTTTGGATAATATCATCTAATGTTTGAGCGATTCTGGAAAACTCCTGATTTAAATTCAATGTACGTACAGAAATCTGATTTCCGCTCATCAGGTATGTATTATTGGGAACAACATCTTCATCAGTCTGTGCATAAAGAAGCATTCCGGAGACAGTATGTTCACAGTCCTTTAATTCAAATTCCTTATTTTTCACATATGTAAAAATCTGATAGAGGTTATTGGAATGCAAGGTATTTGTTCCATATTGCCGCTGTGTCATGTGTGAATAATATTTTGCATCGATAATAAGTACATTGTTTCCTTGAGACAACATAATATCGGTTTGCATTTTAGGAAGCAATTGGTTTTCAGAATTATTAAGTTGCCATGCAATCTGTGAAGCATTGGCAGATAGTTCTGGATGTTCTTTTCGGTAGTATTCAAGCAAAAATTTTTCATATAAACGGCACATACGTTGTTCATCAAAGAAATCCATGATTTTTGTCGTACCATCAGTCTGTGTTTGCAGAAGTCCCTTATAAACCAGATAACAGATTCCAATTAACATTTGATAACTTTGGTTGGAACGATTATAATGCTGATTCCAGTTTACAAAACGTAAATCAATGTCACTAACATCAGAAAAAAATAATAACAGATTTCGCAGACTCTTTTTGCGTGTATTTGTAATATTGGCTTTAAGAAGCAGTAACATTGTAGATTTGATAATCTGGTTAAATTGTGTATTAGTTGAAAATTCATCGTATGTACAAATCATTTGCTTCTTCAGCAGAGCTTGAGTTTTAATGGATTCGGAAATATTAAGTTTCCCTTGTAGCGTAGAAAGAGATTCTGATTTTGGTACATAATTTCTTCCTAAGCCACGTTTTAATTGTATGCTAATGCCTTTATCCAGAATGGCTGCACATAATTCAGCGGTGTTATGAAATTTTTCTGTAGCCAGATTTTTGTAACTCTGTGCTTGTAATGATTGAAAAGCGTAGGATAGCATATAGTAAATATTTTGTACAGGAATCATTTAATGGTACTCCTTAATCGATCAGACCAATCTATGATTTTGGCTGGTTCATCAAACCAATATTCTTTTAAAAGAGGAATCAATTCGTATTCTACAATTGATGAAAGTATTTGCACGTTAACTGTATCGGAGGTTAATCCGCAAAAATAGCTGTGACCAATACAGAATCCCTCTCCTAGAGAAATGTCTTCTGCTATTTTTGAATTGAGTTGTTTCACACAAGAAATTAACTTGTTAAAAGCTTCGCTCTCTAAAGAATCTTGATAAGTCTGGAAACCAATGGTATTAAATCCTGGTTTCATAGTATAAAATGAAAAACGTCGTCTTAAAGCATAGTCTAACATGGCAAGACTACGATCAGCAGTATTCATCATACCAATGATATATACATTTGCAGGTACAGAAAAATTTTCGTCAGAATACAATAACTGTAATTCGATACCACGCTTGTCTTTTTCGATTAGCATAAATAATTCGCCAAATATTTTACTTAAATTACCACGATTGATTTCGTCAATGATAAAGAAATAATCATTTTCATCATCTTCTTCAGCTAGTTTGCAGAATTTGTAAAAAGCCCCTTTTTTAATTGTAAATCCATTTTCAGTTGGTCGGTATCCTTCGATAAAATCTTCATATGAGTAGCTCTGATGAAACTGAATCATTTGAACGCGGTTAGGATTTTTTGCACCAATAATAGAATAGGCAAGTCGCTTGGCAGTAAATGTTTTCCCTACTCCAGGTGCACCCTGTAAAATAATGTTTTTCTTCATTTTTAAAACATTTACCAGTGTTTTATAATCTTGCCCAGCCATATATACATCTGAGAGGAAATCCGTAGAAGAATAAATAGGATAGTCGATTTCTGGTTGTGTATCTACATCATCCAATTCATCTGGAGCAAAGATGGCAGTAAGTTTTTCAATATAATCTGTGAATGGAGTGATATCAGTTAGACGTTTGGCAACAGCATTACCAGGATGTTCCCATTCGCCGACTTGTAGCCACTTTACAGAGCGGATGCTTTTATATTCTTGACGAAGATCATCAAAGACATAATCTCCAGTGACAATACCTTTACCAACAAGGGTATTACTACGTTTCGCATAAATCACGTCATTAACTGATATGTTATTTGCAAAATTCCATGCCATCAAAGCCTGATTTTTTCGGGAAGTACTGCTGTCATACACATTTATCAGTTCTTGACGAAGAGCTTCTTTAGAAGCGTATTGGGAATAATCGCCGATGCCGTCCATACCAAGAACCATGATTTCTTTTTGCTGACATTCAATCCAGCTATTATCGTCAAAAATTGTATACATCCAGTGGTGAACTTTATGCTTTTTATCGGAAAGAGTATTTGTGTCAGAATCATCAGGGTCATTAGTATATCCCACATTCTTTCCATAAATATGCCCGAACACTACTCCTGGAATATTACACTTTTGGACAAATAGGGCAATTTGTCCCATGCGTATAAATGGGATATCACTAGGTTTTTGATTTAGAAAATGTAATACTTTTAGCTGAATATCTTGTCCATAAAAAGGAGCAAGTAGAGTAGGAAACAATAGATGGTAATATTTCATTCTCCAAACAGTATTGATTCCAGAAAGATGTTCTAATTGTTTGTAAAGGCGTTCATAATCTGATAAAGATTTTAAAGAACCAAAGGAAGATATTATTTCAGCACCTTCTACCAAATCATTACGGATTTCTCCTGCTTTTTGTATTGCTTCTTCTTCAGTAAGATGTATAGGTCTTAATGGTGATCCGCAAGTCCAACTCTGATTTTTTTTATGATAAAAGAGTCCAAATTTATATGCAGATCCACCAGAAATACCTCCGAATAATTCACGAATATCTTTGTCCATTTCAAGCATATAGCAGAGATTAGTTTTATTTCCTTCGTCGTTATAAAATAAAGAAGTTAATAAATCCTTTCCGGAAAGAGATTTCAACTGTTCTATTCCAAAAAGATTTATAAAATTTTCCCGTGATTCATCAGCTTTGTGGGCAAGTGTAAGATATTCTAGCGTTTGAGATTCGGTATAAAACCATTCAGGAGAATATTTTCCTGATTTATTTTCTGTTATCTGAGTGTTCGACATAATATACCTCCGAATTTATAAACTAGATTTAGTATATCATTTAACAGCGACACTGTCATAAATTATCGAAAAATAGGTATTTATAAATTTACTTGACTTTTAATTCCTACATATGTAATATTTATGTAAATATAATAAATTATCAGGTGCGAGCTGCGAAATCGGTATAACCGATTTCCCCTAGCGAACGGAAGAAATTCTGCAAGCTTTGGTAAGCTGATAACAATACAGTAGGAAAATCCTATCAGGTAAGGTCTAACCAACCGCCTGTACCGAGTCCTTGGAATCGAAGCGGTAACGTTAGATTTAAGCGTAGGACAGGGAGCAACAGAGCCGAAACGAAAGTGAAGTGATTGAGCTGGGAAATTATTATGAGGTTGGAAGTGGTCGATGTGTTCTGTTACACAGCAGACAACACTGTTATGACCGCTATGGTAAGGACATAACAGCATCCCCCAGTCTGAGAGCTTGGTGAGGTTGATGATAAGTATGTTATCAGAACAGCTGAGGTCCTGCCATTTCCTCAGTTAAGAGGTATGGAAACCAAAACAAAGAAATGCGATAGGAATCCAAATGAATGGCAGGAAGTCCGACACAGCCATAGTATCGAAGAAGTCTGTGAAAGCAGATGGAGAAAAGGGCTGTGCACTTTATAGCTTCAAGTGATAAGAAACTGTGCAGACGAAAGAGAGCTGATAAACATGGTGAACGAGTTGCTTGGAATACAGTATAATATCGCGAAAGCAAACAGAACTGACAGAAAGGTTCAAAATCTTGCGTCGTATATCAATGAGGACACTTTGAAAGCAATCCATAAAACGATGGATAAAAGAAAAGCGTATGGAATTGATAAAGTGACAAAAGAAGATTATGAACGGAATCTGGAGGAAAATCTGGCGAATCTTGTAAAGTGGATGAAAAGCGGAAGCTACCGTCCGAATCCAACAAGACGAGTCTATATTCCGAAAGAAACAAAAGGCAAAATGAGACCGCTGGGAATCTCCTGTTATGAAGATAAACTGGTGGAAAATGCGATTGCGCAGATACTGGAGCAGATTTATGAACCAAAGTTTTATAATGAGAGCTTTGGGTTTCGCCCAAACAGGAACTGCCATCAGGCAGTAAGGGAAATCATAGAGATGGTACAGTATCGGAAGACAAATTATGTGGTGGAAGCAGATATCAGAGGATTCTTTGATAATGTAGACCACGGATGGCTGATGAAGATGCTGTCACATGACATAGCAGACAGAAGATTTCTTGAGATAATCGAGAAATTCCTGAAAGCGGGAATCATGGAAAACGGCAAATTTCTGGACAGCGAACGGGGGACCCCACAGGGGAACGGAGCTAGTCCAATACTTGCAAATGTCTATCTGCATTATGTACTGGATAACTGGTTTGATGTAATCGTAAGGAGACAATGCAAAGGCGAATGCTATCTGATTCGTTACTGTGATGATTTTGTCTGCTGTTTTCAGAATGAATATGAAGCGGAAGTATTCAAGCAGAGGCTGGAAGAACGCTTTGGGAAATATGGACTGGAACTGGCGGAAGAAAAGACGAAGATTATAGAATTCGGGAGGTTTGCCAGGCAAAACCGAAAAGCAAGAGGAGAAAGAAAACCAGATACCTTTGACTTTCTTGGTTTCACGTTTTATTGCGGAATGGACGGAAAGAAGCAGTTTTTCCGTTGTAGGGTAAAGACCAGCAAGAAGAAACTCCGCAGCAAAATCAAAGCAATGAAAGAATGGATTAAGGTACACAGAGAAATGCCATTAGAGCAGATATTCAAAACAGTCAATGCGAAACTACGAGGACACTACCAGTATTATGGAGTGACTGACAATACGATGGAAGTGAAGAACTTTCTGATGCAGACAAAATGGCTGCAGTTTAAGTGGCTCAATCGGAGAAGCCAAAGAAGAAGTTATACGAAGGATACTTTCTTTAACGGTTTACTTAGGACATTTCCATTGCTTGAACCAAGTATCAGAGTGAGTTTGTTTTACAGATAGAGTATGAAAATATAGAGTGAAAAGCCGTATGCGTTAATAGCGCACGTACGGTTTTGAGTAGGAATATGGGGAGTAATCCCCATATCTACTAGAGAAAGATATTTTTTTTGCGAAGAATTCTTACAAGTGTAATAAAAGGAGAAGATCATGTTAAGAAAGAGATGTGTGATTTGGGAAACGTGTTTGTTGGTCTTTGGCGTGCTGTTTGCGTTTTATCTGATGGGCTGTAATCACCGGATAGATAGTGGGGAAGTTAATGAGGCAGAGAATGAAAAGCAGAAAATGAAAGAAAAAAAGATAGAAGAAAAGGTGGTGGAAGAAATCGTTGAGATCTGCCTTGAAAGCTATACAAAAGCGGAAAAAGAAGACAAGTTGGATGATTTAGAGATGATTCGTGAGCTTCTGGATAAGCTTGGAAAAAATGGATATACAGCAGTTGACAGCGAGAATCAAATGAATATGACAGAACACGAGAAGCTGCTGCAGTTTTGCGAAGCGGTAGAAGCAAAGAAAAGAAGCCACATGACTGTCGTGGAGGTTTCGGGAAAAGGAAGCTGTATCATTCGGGAGATGGAAACGAAAAACGGAGATGTGAAGCTTATCAGAAACTATTATGTGTATGGGGATGAAAAAATGGAATTATCCTCAAAAGATACATATCACGCAGAGTCTTGGGAATATACAGAAGATGGATATTTGATGTTTTCTGGGTGGTTGACGCTAAAGGACTCCTATGAAATTACGAGAGATAAGATGATGGAATATACGGCATACAGAGTGCTTCCTTTGGATGAAACGTGTCGAGAGCTGAACCGTAAATATTTACTCCCGGTGGGATATGCCTGTAATAACATGTTTCTGGAAGATTGGAGCGAGGAGGATTTTGGAAAGCTGGACTTCTATGACTTATTTGATGTATTTCATCCGCAGCCTGTGAATGAGTCGGTTTATGATACCTCAGATAATGGCATGAAAACTTGTGCGGTCTATATGATCCCGAAGGAAGATTTTGAACGGTCCATCATGTCAAAATTTAAAATCAGCAGCGAAATGCTTCAATCCAAGACTGTATATGATTCGGAAGAAGAACGCTATGAATATAAACCAAGAGGTTTGGAGGAAGTAGAATATCCTGAGTACCCATATCCGGAAGTAACAGCATATGAAGAAAATGCCGATGGGACACTCACATTAAAGGTCAATGCGGTGTTTCCGTATAGAGGAATTTCAAAAGCATATACACACGAAGTGACTGTGCGGGATATGGGAGACGGAGAAATCCAATATGTGGCAAATCGAGTGGTAGAGCCGGTGGGGAATCAAGAGATAGCATGGCACAAACCACGCTTGACAAGAGCTGAGTGGGAGGCGCAGTATGGAGGAAAGTGATGGAAGATAGAACGTATAAAATACTTGAAAGAAAGAAGGGATTATCATGTCTTATATTTACAAGATTTGCGGAAAGTTGAGCATGGTATTTTATATTGCCACGCTGTATCAATTCTGGCATTTATGTCAATACGGGGGACTGAGAAGCCATGTGTTTCAATTGGCTGCGGTGATAGTAATGTGCGCATGTACATTTCTAATATGGGGGATCGGCAGAAAAAGGGATAAAAAAGATGACTCCGGAGATAAGCCCGGGAAGCGGATGTTTTATATAGAGCTCGCCGTGATTTTTGCTGCAACACTATTCTTTGGAGGACGCATCATTTATTCTGCAATTCCGTATAACGGAGCATTGTCTTGGAAGATGTATGAATGGACACACAAAAAAGAGGTTACGTTGGAGCATAATAATCTGTACGAAAGCGGAGTTGAAGGGATTCTGTCGGATTTAGAGGAGGAATTAAAGCTGCCGGAGAACCTCTATATATCAGGAAAATTCCAGATAGACTTTGATGAAACCGGAAAAATTCAGCGTATTGACACCTTTTTATATGGGCAGGATAAAAAAGGAGAGAAAAATACATACCTCGTTGAGTACAATGTTAAAAAAAGCGATGCGATGACCGTCTGGATAGATGGCAATGTAAATGGAGAATATGAGGAAGATATGCGCCTGTCTCCGATGCTTGAGATACTGAAGAAAGCAGACTGGATAAATCAGGTAAAGGAATGGGCGGGAAATAGCGGACAATCGCAAATATACGAGATTCTTTATATGGGACGAAGGGCGTTTCAGACAGAGGAAGGTCTGCAATATATCGAAGGAAATGCGAAAGAACAAGAAGGATATGGAGTACCAACAGGAAACGAAGTTTTTCAACAGCTTAGAAATGGTGGCGAAATCGTCGGATTTGAGGTGTCTCTTCATATGCCGGAGGTGAAGAGTGTGACGCCGGTACGCTATATGATGGAACCGGAATATATGAGTCAGGAAAAATTAAAGCAAAAAAATACGGGGCAGCAGGTGGAAAAAGCGAAGGGCACAGAGCGTTGGACGATCGATCAGAGTGATGGAACCATGTATTTTTTCTTAAATAAGCAGACCGGATGGCGTCTGGTGGTCGCCGACGCTGCTGCCGGAAGTAGATTCTATGTGATGGAAAAGAGTACGGATGGAGGAAGCAACTGGAAGCGAATGAATGAAGACCCGTTTGGCGGTCAAATCGGAGTGACGGAAGGGCTGGTATTTTTTGATGAACAGTTTGGGGTGATCGGGCTTACAGGAGCATCCCAGTCTGGTTCGGAATTGTATGTGACTGGAGATGGAGGAGTTTCTTTTAAAAGAATAGAATTTCCTATGAGTACAGTGACAGAATTGCCGGCAGTTGCAGAAGAATACGGATATACATTGGAAGATTATGATTATTTTCATATGCCGGAGAAAGACGGAGATATGCTGACAGTAACGGTCACAACAGAGGCCGGCGATCGTGACGGGATTGTATTTCGGTCGGCGGATTATGGAAGTACGTGGAAATATGAAGGTGTCATACAGCTTATGCAATAATCAAAAATCGGGTAACGGTCCATTGTAATGGAGCTTACCCGATTTTTATTATATCCAGATTTTCATATTAGATAATACAGACATGGTGATCTCTGCTGCTGTACTACCATCTGCATGATCTTTGGCATGGATATTGGTGGCAAAAAAGTATGTGTTATCCGTGCGTTCGATAAAACCGATAAACCAACCGTTCACATCCTGTCCGTTTACGCGCCCGGTTCCGGTTTTTGCGTAGAAGTTGCTGGTGTCGGAAGAAGCAATATGAATGGAGTCTTTGACAGCTTTTATATTTTCAGGGGCAAATCCGAAGTCATTGTTATATAGTTTGGTCAAAAGCTCCACCTGCTCGACAGGCGAGATTTTTAAGGATGATTCCATCCAATAAGAAGAAAAATCACCGCTCAAATCTTCGTTTCCGTAGCCGATGTTTCGGAGATAATTCTGAACAGCGCTGCTTCCCAGTTGTTCATCAATGGATTGGAAATACCAGTTTACGGAAGAGGTCATGGCAGATTGCAGTGTTTGGTCTTTGTTCCATGCTTCGAAGGGATAGCTTTCACCGTTCCACCGGATCAGAGAATTTGCAGGTGTAATTATATTATTTTCTAACCCAAACAAAGCGCTGTATAGCTTGTAAGTAGAATTTGGTGCAACGCGCAAAGATGCGCGTTCCTTATCATGTATTTTCCAAGTATCATGTTTTAAATCGTATAGAACAAAGCTTCCTTCATATTCGCTGAAATAATCGGAAAGATCTATCTTAGAATTGTTTTTTGAAGAAACATTTTGTTGATAGTGCGTTTCATCTGCTGCATAGGTAGAAACAAATGGTGTAAGTCCGAAGAGGAGAATGGATGTCAGAAGAAAAGAGAGCATTCCTTTGAACCGCTTCCGTAATGTCGGTTTTTCATAAGTGGCAATGTTCGTAATTCTTCGTTTCATTTGTTTCATACTTCCGCTGATGCCGGAGGCAAAGGGAAAGGGCGTAAGAGAAATTTTCTCGGCAAAATGAAGCAAGGTGTCGCCATAAGCGATATAGTCCGTATGGCTCAACTGATTTAAAACAGAAGTGTCGCAGGCAATCTCACAGTCATTTTTCATCTCATTTAGCGCATATCGGACAAGCGGATGGAACCAGTATATAATCTTGGCGATGTTCATTAGATAATTTACAATTCCATCTTTGTGTTTATAATGCTGTAGTTCATGCAACAGCATATAACGGATATCCGTCTCATTACCATCTGATATAAGAGGAATGGGAAGATAGATGCGCGGACGAAATAATCCTGTGATGATAGGCGATTTTAGAAAAACCGTGCTGTATATAGGAATGTTCTTTGTAATGCCGGATTCCTTCAGGCAACACTGATATAAATCTTCAATCTTCCGATTTTGAAGAGGGAGAGAAGACTTCTTTAAAGCGCGCAGGCGCAGAGCAGATTTTACCATGGCAGCGAGCGCAACCACGATACCGCATATCCAAAGGATCAACAGAAGCCAGCCGATGGATGAAGGTATTTTATTATCTACAGAAAGGGTAAGATCTTCCATCCAGGCATTGCCGGCTGTCTGGTTAAGAGTTGTCGCTTTTCCTATTGTGTGTTCTGCCTTAGAAACAGGAGAGATGCTCAGAGTTTGAAACCATAATATAATCTGTGGAAATTTGAAAAGACGAAACGGTAAAAACGGAACGATTAAAAGCCCAAGCAGCAAAAACCAAAGGTGATATTGCATGCGGGCAGACAGAATGTTTCTGAACAGGTGTCTGGCAAGAAAAAGGATGCCGATGATACCGCAGAGGAATAGATTGCAGATGCCAAAGCGAACCATAAAATCAGCCATAGTAACTTCCTCCTATTTTTTCTTCTGTGAAAGGAGTGTGCGGAGTGTGTCAAGCTCTGCTTCCGATAAGCGGTCATTATCCAGATAGGCAGACACCATTGCAGTGATATCGCCATCAAAATACCGATTGAGAAATGAATTACTTTCTTTATCAATATATTCATTTTCTGTTACTGTTGGAGTGTAGACGAAGACACGACTCTGCTTCTCATAAGTAAGAACGCCTTTTGTTACAAGACGCTTGATCAGAGTCTGAATCGTCTTGGGGCTCCAGCTGCTTGTCTTTACGAGCTTTTCAGTAATTTCATTTGTGCTGATGGGTGCATACTTCCATACAATTTTCATAACTTCAAACTCAGCCTCAGATATTTGCGGGAGTTTATTCATAGAAGTGTTCCTCCTTTTTCCTTACACGACAAGTTCCAGTTCCAGAAGCTTTTTTTGCGCGGCGTCATCCCATGCCCGCTCCAGAGACTTGTCCATTGTAAATGTTTTCATAGAGATTCCGGTAATGCATGTAAGATTCAAACCATCATATGAGAGATTCAGATACATCCCCTGAATATCTTCCGGTCGGAATCCGGTAACGTTTTGTTGATTCAGAAATCCGGGGAAGTTCTCCGGTGCCAGTGACAGAATGATCTTGAAGTTCAAAGGCGTCCGTTTTCCGCGGATGATCTGAAAACAGAATTCCCGCACGTCTTTCCAGTGGGCGTGGGAATCTTCCGGTTTCTCTTCGAAAAAATCTTTTTGTAAATATCCATCGATGGTAAATGTATTAAATGTAGTGATCTCGCCCTCTATAAAAGAAAATTGATCGAATGTATCTTTTAATAGAAGGTGTGACATACTTGGTTTTGTTTTCAGAGGAATGGTAATCATATGTACAGAAACTCCTTGAGAAATGATGTTAAGGTCAAAAGATGCGTAACCGTTCAGCCATATACAAAGTACACAAAAAATCTTCGTTTTCAAACAAGTTTGAACTCAGATTTTTATGACTTTGTGCATGGCTGAATTGTTACTAAGAATATTATAACAATACTAGCGGAAAAATGCACTAATATGTTATAATAATTATTTAAGATATTAGAAACAAAAAAGATGCAAATCTGTGGAGAGATAGAACGATGAGGTTGAATAAATACTTAAGTGAAGCAGGAGTCTGCTCAAGAAGAGAGGCGGACCGGCTCATTGAAAGCGGTCAGGTGACTGTCAATGGCAAGAAGGCGGTTCCGGGCATGCAGGCAGGTGATGAGGACGAAGTCCGTGTGGGAAAGAAGCTGATCCATACAGGACGTGAGAAAATTGTGATGGCGGTTAATAAGCCTGCGGGGATCGTATGCACGGAAGACAAGCGGGAGAAGAAAAATATTATCCGTTTTCTCAACTATCCAGTGCGTGTGACCTATGCAGGGAGACTGGATAAGGATTCCGAAGGGCTTCTTCTTATGACCAATGACGGAGATCTTATCAATGCAATGATGCGTGCAAGATACGGTCATGAAAAAGAGTATAAGGTGACGGTGGATCGTCCGCTAGGAGAAGATTTTAAAGAGAAAATGGAGCAGGGCGTTCACATTACAGATAAGGAAAAGAATCTGGATGCAGTTACAAGACCATGTAAGGTAGAGGTGCTTGGAAAATATACCTTTACCATAGTCTTGACGCAAGGGCTCAATCGCCAGATCCGAAGAATGTGCGAAGCGTTGGGATATAAGGTGAAACGTCTGGTGAGAGTTCGTATTATGAATATTACGCTAGGCAGTCTAAAAGCAGGAGAAGTAAGAAAATTATCAAAACAGGAGTTAAAGGAATTATATGAACAAGCAGGAACGAATGCAGGAATTGGTGGAACTGTTAAATAAAGCATCAAAGGCATATTATCAGGACGCACAGGAGATCATGAGTAATTATGATTATGACAAGCTCTATGATGAACTGCTGAAGCTGGAAGAAGAATTGGGAATTACGTTGTCCAACAGCCCTACAGTGAATGTGGGATATGAAGTTTTGAGTGAGCTTCCAAAGGAACGGCACGAAAGCCCCATGTTATCTCTGGATAAGACCAAGGATGTGGAAGATCTGAAAGCATTCGTAGGAGATAAGAAAGCGCTTATGTCATGGAAGATGGATGGACTTACGATCGTGCTTACTTATCGGAACGGAGAATTGTATAAAGCAGTCACAAGAGGAAATGGCGAAGTCGGTGAGGTGATTACCAACAATGCCAGAGTATTTAAAAATATTCCGGTTAAGATTAGCTATGACGGAGAACTTATTCTGCGCGGTGAAGCAGTGATCGGCTATCGGGATTTTGAGAAGATCAACGAAGAAATCGAGGATGTGGATGCAAAATATAAGAATCCAAGAAATCTGTGCAGTGGTTCTGTGCGCCAGTTAAATAATGAGATCACAGCGAAGCGGAATGTGAAGTTCTATGCGTTTACTTTAGTGCAGGCAGCGAATGTGGATTTTCACAATTCCAGAAAGTGTCAGATGGAGTGGCTTAAGAGTCAGGGATTTGATGTGGTTGAATACGAAGAAGTGACCAAAGAGACGGTGGAAGAGACAGTTATTAAATTTTCGGAAAAAATTGCAAAAAATGATTTCCCATCGGACGGTCTTGTGTTAGTATATGATGATGTGGAATATGGACGGTCTCTTGGGAGAACCTCCAAATTTCCGCGGGATTCCTACGCTTTTAAGTGGGCAGATGAGATCCGTAAGACAAAGCTTACAGAGATTGAGTGGAGTCCGTCAAGGACGGGACTTATCAACCCGGTGGCAATTTTTGAACCGGTGGAGCTGGAAGGAACGACTGTGAGCCGCGCCAGTGTGCATAATATCAGTATTATGGAAGAACTTAAGCTTGGTGTGGGTGATGAGATTGAAGTCTATAAGGCGAATATGATCATCCCTCAGATTGCCCGTAATCTGACAAAAAGCGGTGTGAGGGATATTCCGAAGCATTGTCCGGTGTGCGGCGGCGTAACGGAGATCAAACAGGCAGGAAATGCAAAAGCCTTATATTGTCTTAATGAAGATTGTCAGGCAAAGCATGTGAAAGCTTTTGCTCTGTTTGTGAGCAGAGATGCGCTGAACATAGAAGGTCTCTCTGAGTCTACTCTGGAGAAATTTATCGCAAGAGGATATGTGCGGGAGTTTTCAGATCTGTTTCACTTAGACCGTTATAAGGAAGAGATTCAGTCGATGGAAGGTTTTGGTGAGAAATCATACAACAATCTCATTGCAAGCGCAGAAAAAGCGAGACATACAACGCTTCCGAAAGTCATTTACGGACTTGGGATTGCGGGAATCGGACTTGCCAACGCGAAAGTGATCTGTCGGGAATTTCAGTATGATGTGGAGCAGATCATTCATGCAGACGCGGAGCGTTTGAACGAGATCTCCGGTATTGGTCCTGTGCTTGCAGAGGCATTTGCCGGATATTTTAAAAACCAGCTTCATGTCAAGCGGTTCCGGAAGCTTTTGGACGAATTGGATATTCCAAAAGAAGTGGCGCAGCAGTCAGAGCAGATCTTTGCCGGTGTTAATTTTGTGATCACCGGAAGTGTTACACAGTTTGCCAATCGTGGTGAAATAAAGGAATTGATTGAAAGTCTGGGTGGGAAAGTGACAGGATCTGTCACATCCAAGACGAATTATCTCATTAATAATGATGTGACATCTACTTCCTCAAAAAATAAGAAGGCGAATGAACTTCAGATACCGATTATTTCGGAAGAGGATTTTATAGATATGACAAAGAAAAATGGATAGTAAGAACAAGGAGAAAGAAGGGATAGTATGTCTGATCAGGAAAATAAAAATCCAAATGACCAGAACCAAGAAGTAGAAAAGGTTGAAACTGTCAGCGTAGAGTCGACCAAAGATGAGAAGGATGACGAGTACGAAAAAGTATGTTTTATTTGCAGACGTCCGGAGAGTGTGGCAGGGAAGATGATTGATCTGCCCAACCATATTTCTGTGTGCAGCGACTGTATGCAGAAGAGCTTTGACGCTATGAATAATGGAAATATTGATTACAGCCAGCTTATGAATATGCCGGGAATCCAGATTATGAATATGTCTGATCTGGAGCAGGCGATTCCGAAGAAACAGAAGCTGAAGAAGAAAAAAGAAGGGGAAGAGAGAAAGCCTCTGATCGACATCAAGAATCTTCCGGCGCCTCATAAGATCAAAGCCAAACTGGATGATTATGTTGTGGGGCAGGAGTATGCGAAGAAAGTAATCTCTGTTGCTGTTTACAATCATTATAAACGTGTGGCTACAGATACGATGGACGATATCGAGATTGAGAAGTCTAATATGCTGATGATCGGACCAACCGGTTCCGGTAAAACGTATCTTGTGAAGACCTTGGCGCGCCTTCTGGATGTGCCGCTTGCCATTACAGATGCAACCTCCCTTACAGAAGCGGGATACATAGGCGACGATATTGAAAGTGTAGTTTCGAAATTATTGGCAGCAGCAGATAACGACGTAGAGAAAGCAGAACAGGGAATTATCTTTATTGATGAGATCGATAAGATCGCCAAGAAGAAAAATACGAGTCAGAGAGATGTAAGTGGTGAATCCGTACAGCAGGGAATGTTGAAGCTTCTGGAGGGAAGTGACGTAGAAGTTCCGGTTGGCGCAAACAGTAAAAATGCAATGGTTCCTCTGACTACGATCAATACAAGAAATATTTTGTTTATCTGCGGCGGTGCATTCCCGGATCTGGACGGAATCATCAAAGAACGTCTGACAAAACAGGCGTCCATTGGTTTTGGCGCAGATCTGAAGGATAAATATGATCGCGATAAGACGATTCTTGAGAAAGTGACTATCGAAGATTTGAGAAACTTCGGCATGATTCCAGAGTTCCTTGGCCGTCTTCCGATTGTATTTACTTTAAAGGGATTAGACGAAGATATGATGATCAAGATCTTAAAAGAACCACGCAATGCAATTCTGAAACAGTATCAGAAGCTTCTTGCGCTGGATGAAGTAGATCTGGAATTTGACGAAGGTGCGCTTCGTGCCATTGCGAAGAAGGCGATGGAGAAAGATACAGGTGCCCGTGCACTCCGTGCGATCATCGAGGAATTTATGCTGGATATCATGTATGAGATTCCAAAAGATGACAGCATCGGTCATGTAGTAATTACGAGAGAATATATAGAAGGAACAGGCGGACCGATCATTACACTGCGCGGTCAGGATGTTCCGAGACTACAGTAGGGGGAAATTTAAATGGAGAATATGATAGAATTAGCTGTACCGGCATGGCTCTGCATTCCATTTGCAGGGCTTTTGCTCTGCATTGCGGTACTTCCTTTGGTCAAAGGAGAATGGTGGGAGAAAAATCAACCGCTGGTGGTGGCTGTTTGTTCCCTGCTATTCATTATCCCGTTTGCAGTGTTAAATGGACCGGCAGCTTCAGTGGAAACAGTATTGGAGTGTGTGTTAAATGATTACCTGACGTTCATTGTCCTGTTATTTGGACTGTTTTGCGTAGCAGGTAACATAACTTTGGAAGGTGACTTTGCAGGATCGCCGAGAATTAATGTGGCACTTCTGGGATTTGGTACTGTACTTGCAAGTGTGATCGGCACGACGGGAGCAAGTATGCTTCTTGTGCGTCCGGTGTTGAAAATGAATTCATGGAGAAGAAGAAAACGTCATATTATGGTGTTTTTCATTTTCCTCGTATCCAATATGGGCGGCTGTCTGACACCAATCGGAGATCCGCCGCTTCTTATGGGATTTATGAGAGGAGTTCCGTTTTTCTGGAGTATGCATTTATTCAAAATATTGATCTTTAATGCAGTTATCTTATTGACGGTATTCTATTTCCTCGATCGCAGAGCTTACCGCAAAGATATTGCAAGAGGATTGAAGCCGGATATCAGTAAACCGGGAACAGATTTTAAGATTGATGGTCTTCACAATTTAATCTTTGTTGTTATGATCGTGGCAGCAGTTATCTTAAGTGGGACTTTGCCAAATATGCCGGCATTTCAGGATGCTTCCGGTAATCCGCTGGGGATTCATGTGTTTGGAGAGGTGACACTGAGTTATGCTTCACTGATTGAAATTGTAATTATCCTGCTGGCGGCATATTTGTCCTTTAAAACAACCGATGCGAAGATTCGTACAAGAAACCATTTCACATGGGGAGCAATTCAGGAGGTTGCAGTGCTGTTCATCGGTATTTTCATTACCATGCAGCCGGCGCTTATGCTTTTGAAGGCATATGGCGCGCAGCTTGGAATTACAAAGCCGTTGCAGATGTTCTGGGCGACCGGCGCACTTTCAAGCTTTCTTGATAATACACCGACCTATCTTGTATTCCTTACTACCGCAGGTACGCTTGGATTTACGAGTGGAATGGCAACAACGGTGGGAACCGTGTCCGTGAAGATGCTGACTGCAATTTCCTGTGGAGCAGTATTTATGGGAGCAAATACTTATATCGGTAATGCACCGAACTTTATGGTGAAATCTATTTCCGACGAAAATGGTATTAACATGCCTTCTTTCTTCGGATACATGTTATGGTCCTTGATGTTTTTGGTGCCGGTGTTCCTTGTGGACAGCCTGGTATTCTTTGTGTAAGGAGGGAGAGCGGATATGGAAGATAAACGTAAAAAATGTCTGGAAATCGCAGAGCGGATCTATGATCTGGATTTAGAAGTGTATCGATGCGTCGGCTCTTCTCTTGGACGCGCATTTTCTGAAGAGCGGAAAATCTGCGTGGAGAATCTGGCGGAGCTTATGATGATCCGTCCGCAGGGACATCTTCTTCGAAGTGAGCTGGCTCTGATCAGTAATATGGCAAGAACCATTAAGAACAAAGAAGAAAAATCCAAGGTGATGACAGAATATGATGCGATTTTAAAAGAAGTTGCAGCCCTTCCGGATACATTTGGACAAGTAGATATCATCAATGAAGAGCGTGCAAAATTAAACACCGCCAATCTTCATCAGAAGTTTAAGGACGATGATCATCTGGTTATCTGTATCGGACGTACACAGGGAAGTGCGGGAAATGACATCGGATTTGCCCTGGCAGATGCTCTTCACATTAATTATTATGACGTGGAGATTTTCAGTGAAGTATTAAAAAGACTGGAAGTAGAAAAGGCGGAGGATTATGGAATCCATGCCGAAGAAGATACACAGGGCGGAATGATGGCAAATAAATATCAGAAGGGCTTTGAATCTTCGAAAGGAATCAAAGAACGACTGAGAGAATTTAACCGTTATCACGGACTTAAGAAAGCGGATGCAATTTTCTTTAACCAGAGTGATCTTCTCTGTAAAATGGCAAAAGAGGAAGATTTTATCGTTATGGGACGATGCGCAGACGTAATTCTTGCCAATAACCGGATTCCCCATGTGAGTATCTTTATTACAGCTCCGTTTGAACAGCGAGTACGCCGAATCATGGAAGTGCAGGGGATTGGATTTAAAGAAGCTGCAAAGCAGTTAAAAAAATATGATAAAAAACATGCAAAATATTTTCATAATTATACCGGATTGAAATGGGGCGCAGCTGAAAACTATGACATCTGTTTTAACAGTGCAAGCTATGGAATTGAAGAATCGGTAGAGATCATTGAGAGATTGTTAAATAAACATCTGCATGGATAGCGAACTGCTTCATATACTTAAAGCAAAAGTATATGAGGCAGTTTTTTTATATGAAAGAATTTCAGGCAAGTCAGATAAGCTGTAAAGAGAAGATTTCGTCAGAGGATTATTGGGACTTTATCTTTCCACCGAATAGAAGTCAGGAAGTGCTTGGTGTTGATAGCGGAGATATGTGTATGCAGGAGATGGATTTTGATTTTTATGCGGCGTATGTCAACCGCTTGGATCTGGAGCCACTTACGCTGGAGCGCTATTGGTACAATTCCATACCGGATTGTTACAGTCTCCTTGATATGGAAGCACTGGAAGATGCCGGGATAACGGCGGTACAGAATTATCCGACGTTAAAATTACTGGGGGAAAATGTGATGATCGGCTTCGTAGATACAGGAATTAACTACAGCAATCCCATTTTCTTTGACTCAGAAGGGAAAACGAGAATTGTCGGTATCTGGGATCAGACGATACAGACAGGGACGCCGCCGGAAGGATTGGAATATGGAAGCGCCTACACGGAAGAGGAAATCAACCGGGCGCTTCGTGCAGAAAATCCCCTCGACATTGTACCCAGTGAGGATCTACATGGGCATGGGACATTTCTTGCCAGTGTGGCGGCGGGAGGTGCAGATCTGGAGCAGCAATTTCTTGGGGCGGCTCCGGCGGCATCCATTGCAGTAGTAAAACTGAAAGAGGCAAAGAAGTATCTGAAGGATTTTTACGCAATTCGGGAAGATGCGCTTTGTTATCAGGAAAATGATATTATGTTGGGGCTTAAATATTTGAATCACTTGGCGCAGCAGAGGAAGATGCCGCTTGTAATCTGCATTGCCCTCGGAACTAATTTCGGAGGGCATAACGGAACGACCCCCCTATCGCTGATCTTGGACTTTTATTCCCGTGTGTTAAATCGCAGTGTCGTGATCGGAACGGGAAATGAAGCGGCAAAAAGGCATCATTATTATCACCGCTTTGCAGACAGAAACAGTACATCTTCGGCAGAAATCCGGGTGGGGAATGGGGTCACTGGTTTTGTGACAGAGCTTTGGTCAGCGCTTCCGAATGTCGTGACGCTTTCTATCACATCTCCTTCCGGGGAGCGTACAAGACAAGTATCGTTAAGACAGGGATATCGCTATCACTTTGTATTTACCTTTGAACGGACAGAAGTAGATGTAGAATATCGCCTGTTTCTTGAGAATAACGATTCACAGCTTATTTTTATGCGGTTTCGCAATCCGGCGCCGGGAATATGGAGAATCAATGTGGAACCGATACAGATGTCGGAGGGCGAGTATCACATGTGGCTTCCCATGGAAGAGTTCTTAAGCGGGGAAGTGTATTTCCTCGAAGCGAATCCGGATAACACGCTTACAGAGCCCGGAACAAGCAGGCATGCGATGACAGTGGCATATTATAATAGTGACGATAATGCGGTTGATATTAATTCGGGGAGAGGGTATACTAGAGATGGAATTATTAAGCCGGATTTTGCAGCGCCGGGAGTGAATATCACCGGAGCCGGTATTCAGAAGAATTTTGTGACGAGGAGCAGCTCCAGTGCAGCGACAGGAATCACTGCCGGAGCAGTGGCGTTGCTTCTGGAGTGGATCATGCAGCAGCCGGGGGCGAGAGGGGTGAGCGCAAGCCAGATCAGAACGATCATTGTGCTGGGTGCGAACCGGCAGCCGCAGGCTGAGTATCCCAATGAGGAGTGGGGGTATGGGACGATGGATCTGTATCGTTCACTGGATACTTTGCGCCAGCTGTAAGAAAATAGAGAAAAGGAGACAAAAGTAATGGCAGATTTTTTTGAAGAACTTGGAAAGAAAATATCAGATGTGGCAAGTGACATCGGGAAGAAGACAGAAGATACGATAGAGATTCAGAAGTTAAAGAGTAATATCCGAGGACTTCAGCGTGCGAATGACAGGGATTTCATTGATATCGGACGTATGGTTTATGAGAAGTTTAAAGACGGTGAGATCTCAGATCTTGACTATGTGGCAATGTGTGAAGCGATTGAAAAGCGTGACAGAGAGACGAGAAGACTGGAAGAAGAGATCGAGCGAATTAAGGGAGTTTTGTAATGGTTGCCGGTTTTGTCGGTATGTTTGCGATTCTTCTCTGTATTGATATGGGGATAAAGCAGTATATCGAAGATACATTTGACAGACGGGAAGAACGAAAGTGTATTGTTCCGGGAATTGTGCTTCGCAAAGTATATAACCGTGGCTTTTTGTTAAGTACCTTGGAGAAATATCCCGGAATTGTGCAGGGGGCTTCTGCCGTCACAGGCGTGGTGATTTTGTTCTATGATTTCTTGTTGTTCCTAAAGAAAGGGAAATGGTTGGAGAAAACAGGAATGATCTTTCTCACAGCAGGAGCAGCCAGCAATATTTACGATCGTCTGGTAAGGAAAAAGGTGATTGATTACATTGGTTTTCAGAGCAAAAATAAATTCCTTTCCAGTCTGACAGCGAATCTTGCGGATTTCTATATTGTTATCGGTGCAGTTTTCGTCGGAATCGGCAGGATTGGTAAGAGGAAGTAAAGACGAGTAATATTGCGTTTAAAATGAAGCAAAGGAGCATATCAGTTTTCACTATGTGATTTCTGATATGCCCCTTTTTTATATAAGGATATTCATAGTATACTATTATTTGCCTTCGACTTCAGCCATTTTCATAGCGCGAACCTTAAGCGGCAGACCGAACAGATTGATAAATCCGTCTGCATCGTGGTGATCATAGAGATCGCCGGTTGTAAAGCTTGCCAGAGATTCGCTGTACAGAGAGTATGGAGAAGTTGTTCCGGCTTTGATGATATTTCCTTTGTAAAGTTTGAATTTTACTTCGCCTGTCACATATTCCTGTGTGCTCTCGATAAATGCCTGAATTGCTTCGCGAAGTGGTGTGAACCATTTACCTTCATATACAACCTGAGACAGTTTGTTGCCCATTTCTTCTTTTACTTCATAAGTAGCACGGTCGAGAACGAGTTCTTCTAACTGCTGATGTGCTTCATAGAGGATGGTTCCGCCAGGTGTTTCATAGACTCCGCGGGATTTCATGCCCACAACACGGTTTTCTACAATGTCGCAGATTCCGACGCCGTGCTTTCCACCAAGTTCATTTAGCTTGCGGATAATATCAGAAACTTTCATTTCTTCTCCGTTGATGCTCTTAGGAACACCTTTTTCAAAAGTCATTGTTACATACTCTGCTTCATCCGGAGCTTTCTCAGGAGATACGCCAAGTACCAGTAAGTCGTCATAGTTTGGTTCGCATGCAGGATCTTCCAGTTCCAGACCCTCGTGGCTGATGTGCCATAAGTTACGGTCACGGCTGTAACTGTGGCTTGCGTCAAATGGGAGATCAATACCATGTGCTTTACAATATTCAATCTCTTCCTCGCGAGAATTCATGGTCCATACGTCTGTCATACGCCAAGGCGCTATAATCTTGATATCAGGAGCCAGAGCCTTAATACCGAGCTCGAAACGGATCTGATCGTTTCCTTTTCCGGTAGCTCCGTGACAGATTGCAGTAGCCCCTTCTTTTCTTGCGATTTCCACAAGACGTTTTGCAATTGCAGGACGTGCCATAGAAGTGCCGAGTAAATATTTATTTTCATAAATGGCATGTGCCTGTACGCAAGGTACAATGTAATTGTCGCAGAAATCGTCTACGATATCTTCAATATATAATTTGGAAGCGCCGGACATCTTTGCACGCTTTTCCAGTCCGTCCAGCTCTTCTCCCTGCCCGCAGTTTACACAGCAGCAGATAACTTCATAGCCAAAGGTCTCTTTCAGCCACGGAATGACTGCCGTGGTGTCCAGGCCGCCGGAATAGGCCAATACAACTTTCTCACTCATGATGAAAACCTCCTGAATTTTAAATGTAATTTTATGATTATTTTTCGTTCTGTAAATCGCATAGATAACTATACACTAAAATTTATAATTATGCAAGATAAAAAAACGAGGACAGGGTTGACATATATAGATGATCTATGTATTATATAGATGCCCGATATATAGATAATCTACATATCATGAGAGGAGGAAAAGATATGAGTATTGATAAAAGTCTGATATCAGGAAGTACGTCCATGCTGGTGATGAAGCTGCTGGAGGAACAGGATATGTATGGCTATCAGATGATCGCAGCGCTTAAGAAGCGGTCGAATAATGTGTTTGAGCTGAAGGCCGGCACTTTATATCCGCTGCTCCACGGAATGGAAAGCAAGGGATATCTGACTTCCTACGAGCAGGAGGAAGGAGGAAAGACGCGGAAATATTACGGGCTTACCAGAGAAGGAAGAAAGGTTTTAAAGGAAAAAAAGGAAGAGTGGAAGACCTACCGCTATGCGGTGGAGAGTGTACTTAAGGCGGACGGTGCACTGGCAGGGAATGTATAAGGGGGGAGTGATATGAAGAGGGAAGAGTATTTACAGAAAATAGGAGAGCAGATCCGTTTTGAGAAAGCACGGGAAGGGGTGAAGGCGGAACTGGAATGGCACATAGAAGACCAGAAGGAAGAATTCTTGTGTGCAGGGATGACGGAAGCGGAGGCTGAAGAAGCCGCGGTGCGGGAGATGGGAGATCCTGTTGCGGTGGGAACAGAGCTGGACCGGATACACCGGCCCAGGATGGCCTGGAACTGTATCATCCTGATCGGAGTGCTGTATCTTGCAGGCCTTCTTCTGCAAAGACTCCTGGGAGCACAGACAGAGAGCAGCTTTTACGGGGGAGGGGTTCTTACGTATGCCGCAAAACTTTTATTTGGTTTTGGAGTGATGCTTCTGATCTGTTATGTGGATTACAGCCGTATTGCCAGATGGATCCGCCAGATATGGGCGGCCTTGTTTCTGGTTTTGACCCTGGGGGCCTGCGTGTTTGGAACACCGGTGAACGGCGCAAATTTCTGGATCTACGGAGCCTTGAACGTGAAGCTTCTGGTATTTTTGTTTGTTCCTTTATATGGAGGACTGATCTTCTGGTACCGGGGAAGAGGAAGGAGAGGGCTTTTCTGCGTTCTTTTGTGGGGCCTGCTGCCAGCGGCAGTCTGCATACTGATCAGAAGTTTTGCGACAGCAGTGCTGCTTGCGGTGCTTATGCTGGTCCTTTTGTCCCTGGCGGTATACCGTGGATGGTTTGGGAGAAAAGGGAGAAAGCTACTGCTGATGAGCTGGGGAGCGTTCCTGGCACTCATCGCCTCGTTTTTCCTTGTCTGCTGGAACATGGGCGGATACCGGGCGGAGCGTATTCGTGCAATCCTGCATCCGTATTCTACAGAGGCAGGGGAGAGGCTTGAGATCCTAAGAGAGATCGCACTTTCCAGCCAGTTTGCCGGCAGCAGTCCGTGGGCCGGGAGGGTGCCGGACTATGGAGACGGGTATTCCTTTATGTTTAGTCATATCACCGCCAGATACGGGATCCTTGCTGTACTTCTGCTGGCAGGCACGATACTGGGATTATTCCTTTATTTCCTGAGAAATGTGCTGCGGCAGAGAAACCAGCTGGGAATGATCATGGGAAGCGGCTGTGTGTTGGTGCTGATGGCACAGACGATATTGTATATCCTGACCAATGGAGGGCTGATCCTTCATGGATATAATTACTGTCCCTTCCTGACTTACGGGGGAACAGGGGTGATGGTGACCAATATCCTTCTGGGGATCCTGCTTAGTATCTACAGATATGAAAACATCCCGCTGGTGATGGCGGTGCAGCCAGCACCATTCGGAAAAGCGCACTGATAAATAAAAAAGGAAAATCCAAGAAAGAACTTGCATAATATACGATATAGATGTATAATTATGCAAGTTCTTTTTTAATTTGTATTTGAATATCACGGATATTCAGATATAATAGGATAGAAAATATGAATTCAAAGGATGGAGATATTATGATAAAGGCAGGAATCATCGGGGCGACGGGATATGCAGGAGGAGAACTGGTGCGGATCCTTTCCGGACACCCGGATGTGGAGATTGTATGGTACGGCTCCAGAAGCTATATAGACCAGAAATATGCGGATGTGTACCGCAATATGTTCCGGATCGTGGATGCCGCGTGCATGGATGATAATATGGAGGAACTGGCAGAGGAGGCAGATGTGATTTTCACGGCCACGCCCCAGGGATTCTGCGCATCGGTGATCAGTGAGGAGATCCTTTCCAGGACCAGGATCGTGGATCTGAGTGCGGATTTCCGGATCAAGGATGTGAAGACTTATGAAAAATGGTACGGCATCGAGCATAAAAGTCCGCAGTTTATCGAAGAAGCGGTATACGGACTCTGCGAGGTGAACCGGGAGGACGTAAAATCTGCAAGACTGGTGGCAAATCCGGGATGCTATACGACCTGTTCGATCCTGACGGCCTATCCGCTTTCCAAGGAAGGGCTGATCGATATGAATACGCTGATCGTAGACGCCAAATCTGGCACATCCGGAGCAGGAAGAGGCGCCAAGGTGCCAAACCTTTTCTGCGAGGTCAATGAAAATATGAAGGCTTATGGCGTGACCACCCACCGTCATACACCGGAAATTGAAGAACAGCTTTCCTATGCATCCGGGGAACCGGTGATAATCAATTTCACGCCTCACCTGGTGCCTATGAACCGCGGGATCCTGGCAACAGAATATGCATCCTTAAAGGAGAAGGTGACGGCAGAAGAAGTGATGGCCATCTATCAGAAATATTATGGAAACGAATATTTTATCCGCCTTTTGGGAGCGGGGGCCTGCCCGGAGACCAAATGGGTAGAGGGAAGCAACTTTGTAGACATCGGTTTCCAGATTGATGAGAGGACGAACCGGATCGTCATGATGGGAGCCATTGATAACCTGGTAAAAGGCGCGGCCGGACAGGCGGTGCAGAACATGAACCTGATGTTTGGACTGCCGGAGCAGGAGGGATTAAAGCTGGTTCCGCTGTTTCCATAATTTGTGCGGAAGAAAACAGGATGTTACATTAGAATCCGGGATAAGGAGATACATATGTTAAGAGTAATGACGATAGATGATTATGATCAGGTATACGCACTCTGGAAGACCATCAAAGGCTTTGGGATCCGGAGCGTAGACGATTCCCGGGAGGGGATCCGAAGGTTCCTTAAGCGCAATCCTTCTACCAGCGTGGTGGCAGAAGAAGATGGAAAGATCGTGGGGGCCATCCTCTGCGGTCACGACGGGAGGCGGGGCTGTCTTTATCATGTGTGCGTAGACCCGGCTTACCGGATGCGGGGGATCGGGAAATCCATGGTGGTGTTTGCCATGGAGGCCTTAAAAAAAGAAGAAATCAATAAAGTGTCTCTGATCGCATTTACGAAAAATGATATCGGGAATGCCTTTTGGAAAGAAATCGGCTGGACAAAGAGACAGGATCTGAACTATTATGATTTTACATTGAATGAAGAAAATATCACTGCATTTATACAGTAAAAGGAGGAGTTACTTATGGAGATTATTACAGGAGGAGTGACCGCGGCGACAGGCTTTGAGGCTGCAAGCACCGCGGCAGGGATTAAATATCAGGACAGGACAGATATGGCGCTTGTATACAGCCAGGCGCCCTGTGTGGCAGCGGGAACATTTACCACCAATGTCGTAAAGGCGGCGCCGGTGAAGTGGGACCGGCAGGTGATCGAAAGCGGTGTCCCGGTGCAGGCAGTGATCGTAAACTCCGGGATTGCCAATGCGTGTACCGGAGAGGAGGGCTTCGGATACTGCAAGGAGACGGCCGAGGCGGCGGCAGAAGCACTGAATATCCGTGCAGAAGGTGTAACCATTGGTTCCACCGGCGTCATTGGGATGCAGCTTCCTATCGAGAAGGTAAAAGCAGGGATCCGGGTACTGGCTGAGAAGAAAAACAGTTCCCTGGATAATGGCACAGATGCAGCCAGAGCCATCATGACCACGGACACCTGTGAAAAAGAGCTGGCAGTGATCATTAAAGTAGGAGAAAAAACAGTGACCATCGGAGGCATGGCAAAGGGCTCCGGCATGATCCATCCAAATATGTGCACCATGCTGGCGTTTATCACCACCGATGCGGTAATAGGAAAAGATACGCTTCAGAAGGCATTGAGCGAGGATGTGAAGGATACCTACAATATGATCTCTGTAGACGGAGATACTTCCACCAATGACACCGTGCTTCTTCTGGCCAATGGAATGGCGGAAAACGAAGAGATCCAATATGGCACGCCGGAGTATGAAGAATTTGTAAAAGCCCTCCACGTGGTCAATGAGTATCTGGCAAAGAAGATTGCCGGAGACGGAGAGGGGGCGACTGCGCTGTTTGAGGTAAAGGCAGTGGGCTGTGAGAGTGTGGAGCAGGCGAAGACCCTGGCAAAGGCAATCGTATGTTCCAACCTGACAAAGACGGCCATTGCCGGACACGATGCCAACTGGGGACGGATCCTGTGTGCTATGGGCTATTCCGGGGCATGGTTTGATCCGGAAAAGGTAGACCTTTTCTTTGAAAGCGAGGCAGGGAAGATCAAGATCATTGAAAACGGTACAGCTGTAGCTTACAGTGAAGAGGAGGCGACAAAAATCCTGTCTCAGAAAGAAGTGACGGCTATCGCAGATGTAAAAATGGGAGAGTTCACTGCTACGGCCTGGGGATGTGATCTTACTCATGGATACATTGATATCAATGCGGATTACAGAAGCTAACAAACAGACTTAAGCAAACAGACACGTCAGGAAGGAAGCGGATAACTATGAATAAGAGCATGCAGAAATATCTGGATAAGGCGGAGGTGCTGATCGAGGCGCTGCCTTATATCCAGCGGTTTAACCGGAAGATCATTGTAGTAAAATACGGCGGCAGCGCCATGGTGGATGAGACCTTAAAGGAACGGGTCATCCAGGATGTGACGCTTTTAAAGCTGGTAGGATTTAAACCGATCATCGTTCACGGAGGTGGTAAAGAGATCAGCAAATGGGTGGGCAAGGTCGGTATGGAGCCGGAGTTTGTAAATGGGCTGCGTGTGACCGACGAAGCGACCATGGAACTGGCGGAGATGGTGCTTGGAAAAGTGAACAAAAGCCTGGTGCAGCTGGTGGAGAGCCTGGGAGTGCGTGCTATCGGCATCAGCGGAAAAGACGGGAAGCTTCTGACGGTGGAGAAAAAATATGCAGATGGCGAGGATATCGGGTTTGTAGGAGATATCAAGAAGGTCAACGGTGATATTCTGTATGATCTTCTGGAAAAAGATTTCCTTCCCATCGTATGTCCGGTGGGGCTGGATGATGAATACCAGACCTACAACATCAATGCGGATGATGCGGCCTGTGCGATCGCAAGGGCCATGAAGGCAGAAAAGCTGGCTTTCCTGACGGATATTGAAGGGGTCTATAAGGATCCGGATGATCCGGAAACCCTGATCTCAGAGCTTCGGGTATCCGAGGCGGAAGAACTGATGGAGCAGGGGTATATTGGCGGAGGAATGTTACCGAAGCTTCAGAACTGCATCGATGCGATCGAAAATGGAGTATCCCGGGTGCATATCCTGGACGGACGGATCCCGCACTGCCTGCTGCTTGAGATCTTTACGAACAAAGGAATCGGCACGGCAATCCTGAACGATGAAGAGGAACGGTTTTACAGCGGAGAATAAGAAAACGGAGATGATACTATGATGAATCCATATATGCAGGAAACGGAAAACGCACTGGTACATACTTATAACCGGTTCCCGGTGATTTTTGAAAAGGGAGAGGGCGTCTACCTTTACGATACCGAGGGAAAGAAATATCTGGATTTTGCGGCCGGGATCGCAGTCTGCGGCCTGGGGTACGGCAATCCGGAGCTGACGGCAGCTGTCAAAGAACAGACAGAACTTCTCTGGCATACTTCCAACCTGTTTTATAATGCTTCCTGCGGGACCGCGGCAGAGGCCCTTAAGAAGGCTTCCGGTATGGACCGGGTATTCTTTACCAACAGCGGGACGGAGGCCAATGAAGGAATGTTGAAAGCGGCAAGAAAATATGCCTGGAAGAAGAAAACCGGAAGGTACGAGTTTATCGCCATGGAAGGTTCTTTCCACGGACGGAGCATGGGAGCTTTGTCAGTGACGGAGCATGAGGCTTATCGCACGCCTTTTGAACCGCTGATCCCGGGAGTGAAATTTGCAAAATTCAATGATCTGGACAGCGTAAAAGCACTGATTTCTGATAATACCTGTGCGATCATCCTGGAGCCGATCCAGGGAGAGGGTGGGATCAATATGGCGGATCCGGAGTTTTTAAAAGGAATCCGAAAACTCTGTGACGAGGAAGGAATCCTGCTTCTCTTTGATGAGATCCAGTGCGGCATGGGACGTACCGGCCAGATGTTTGCATGGCAGTATTATGGCGTAAAACCGGATATGATGTCCATGGCCAAGGCTATCGGAAGCGGCGTGCCGGTGGGGGCCTTTGCCATGACAGAGGATGTGGCAAAAGATTCTCTGGAGCCGGGAGACCACGGGACCACCTATGGCGGAAATCCGCTGGTATGTACGGCTGTTGCAAAGACGCTGGAAATTTTCGAAAAAGAGCGCCTGACGGAACATGTAAAGGAGATCGGAGCCTATCTGGAAGAGAGGCTTGATGAGCTGGCAGCCTCAGAAGACACAGTGCTGGAGCGAAGAGGGACCGGATTGATTCAGGGCATCCGGCTAACAAAGCCTGCCGGTGAGGTGACAGCCCGGGCAATGGAAGAAGGACTGGTAATTATCACGGCCAGAAGCGATGTGATACGCTTCGTGCCGCCTATGGTCATTGCGAAAGAGCATGTGGACGAAATGATCGAAAAGCTGAAAAAATCATTATAGGAATCCCGGAAGGACATAAAACCCCGGTCATTGGAGATACTAGCCGTAAAAAATGAGGAGGTATCGGAAGATGATCGGGTTTTTCATTGCAGTTTTATCAGGAGCGCTGATGAGTGTACAGGGAGTGTTTAATACCCAGGTGACGAAGACCACCGGCATGTGGGTCAGCAATGCCTGGGTCCAGTTCAGTGCACTGCTTTTATGTCTTGTGGCCTGGCTTGTGGCCGGAAGGGACAGCTTCGGGGCTATCGCCAAAGTGGAGCCCAAATACGTGCTGCTTGGCGGTGTGATCGGCGCCGGGATCACCTGGACGGTGATCAAGAGTATGGCGCAGCTTGGGCCGGCGAAGGCGGCGTTTTTTATTGTTATGTCTCAGCTGATCGTTGCATATCTGATAGAGGTGATGGGACTGTTCGGTGTGGAGAAGGAGCCGCTGGAGTGGCGGCGGGTCATCGGTATGGTGATCGCGCTGATAGGAGTTGCAATTTTTCAGTGGAAATAGTACAATAACTTTATCTAGGCATAAGCAGGGTGTTTGCAGTTCCGACAGACTGTAAAGGAGTAGATTATGCCAGGAAAAGGGAATAAAAGCTTAAGTTTTGCAGCCTTGGCTGCATTATACCTGTTGTTGTGTGTGGGCTCTCTTTGGGGATGTTCGCTGCAGCAGGAGGAACAGGTATTGGAGGAAGCAAAGATACAGGAAGCTGATGCCGGAGAAGAGGATTCCCCGGATCCAGAGGAATCAGCGGCCGGGGAGAATGAGGGAGAGGACAGCGCTCCCGGCGGACAAAGCGGCCGGGTAGTGGTCCATGTCTGCGGCCAGGTGGCGGCTCCGGGAGTCTATGAACTTGCCGAAGGGAGCAGGATCTATGAAGCCATTGAAGCGGCTGGAGGAGTAAACAGCCAGGCTGCTCCGGAGGGGCTGAACCAGGCGGCTTGTGTGGAAGACGGCCAGCAGATCTATGTGCCTTCGGTCCAGGAACTTCAGGATAACAGCTTCACGGCGGCCGGAGATTCCGGCGCTGCAGGAGACGGAAGAGTGAATATCAATACAGCTCAGGCAGAAGAGCTGATGACGCTTTCCGGAATCGGAGAGGCCAAAGCCGCGGCTATCATCCAGTACCGGGAGGAAAATGGAGGCTTTCAGAGCATTGAAGAGCTGATGGAGATCAGCGGCATCAAAGAAGGTGTATTCGAAAAAATAAAAGATCAAATAAAAGTATAACAGGGGAGAGCTTTTATGAGCAGACATGTATTGGTGGTAGATGATGAAAAGTTAATTGTAAAAGGCATCCGTTTCAGTCTGGAGCAGGACGGGATGGAAGTAGACTGTGCCTATGACGGTGAGGAGGCACTTAAGCTTGCCAGGGAGAATCACTATGATATGATTCTTCTGGATGTGATGTTGCCAAAGCACGACGGCTTTGAAGTATGCCAGCAGATCCGGGAGTTCTCGGATGTGCCGATCATCATGCTGACAGCAAGAGATGATGACATGAATAAGATCCTGGGTCTGGAGTACGGGGCCGACGATTACATTACCAAGCCCTTTAATATCCTGGAAGTGAAGGCAAGGATCAAGGCGATCATGCGGCGTACCGGACGGCGGGAACAGGACCGGGAAGGCACAAGGCTGATCGTCAAAGGGGATATGAAAATTGACTGTGAGAGCCGGCGGGTAGTGATCGCTGAAAAAGAGATCAATCTGACGGCCAAGGAATTTGACCTTTTAGAGCTTCTGGCCACGAACCCGGGCAAGGTATACAGCCGGGAAAATCTTCTGAACATTGTATGGGGATATGAGTACCCGGGCGATGCAAGAACGGTGGATGTACATATCCGGAGGCTGCGGGAGAAGATCGAGGCTAATCCGAGTGATCCAAAATATGTCTATACAAAATGGGGTGTTGGTTATTATTTCAGGGGTTAAAAAATATCTTACGAATCATATACTGGGAAGTCTCCGGTTCCGGATCATTCTTCTGATGGTCCTGGCCGGCGCGGTCCCGGCGATGATTATGCAGGCTGTGATCCTGAACAGCTACGAGGCGCGGGCGGTTGATGTACGGACCGCCGAGATACAGAATCAATGTACAATTCTATGCAATCAGCTTGGCAGTACTGGCTCTCTGAATGGCCGGGCTGCTGAATCTATCCGTACAGAGCTGGTACAGATGTCCAATATTTACGATGGACGCGTGCTGGTGATCGATCGGAATTTCCAGGTGGAAGAAGATACATATGATATGGATATCGGAAAGACGATTATTTCCGCAGATGTGATCCAGTGTCTGGAAGGAACAGGAACCAGTAATTATGATGATAAAAATTCCTACATTGAGGTGACAGCACCGGTTTTCGACCCGTCCGGAGAAACGGTGATGGGCGTCCTGCTGGTCAGTGTCTCCACGGATTCTATTGAGGATAATCTGTCCGTGCTGGATGGGAAAGCTGATGTGGCCTGGGTTACCATGATACTGGTGGTGCTGGTGCTGGCGTTTCTCCTGGGATTTGTGATGACCAGACCTTTCCAGAGGATCACGCGGTCGATTTCTGCGGTTACAGAAGGGTATGACGATCATTATCTCAATGAAAATGCTTATACAGAGACGAGGGCGCTGTCGGAGGCATTTAATAAGATGCTGGGAAGGATGCGTATCCTGGATGATTCCAGAAATGAGTTTGTCTCCAATGTGTCTCATGAGCTGAAAACACCGCTGACCTCTATGAAGGTTCTGGCGGACTCTCTCTTGTCTCAGGAAGAGGTGCCTCCGGAGCTTTATAAAGAGTTTATGGGCGATCTTTCGCAGGAGATTGAGCGTGAGAATAAGATTATTAATGATCTTCTGTCTCTGGTGAAGATGGATAAGACAGCGAATACTATGAATATCACGTCGGAGAATATTAATGCACTGGTGGAACGGATCCTGAAGCGGCTGCGGCCTATTGCGGCAACCCGGAATATTGAAGTGGTATTTGAGAGCTTTCGCCCGGTAACGGCAGAGGTGGATGAAGTAAAGCTGACGCTGGCAATCTCCAATCTGGTAGAAAATGCCATTAAATATAATAAAGAAGACGGATGGATCCATGTATCGCTGAATGCAGACCACAAATATTTCTATCTGGAAGTAGCGGATTCAGGAATCGGAATCCCGGAGGAATCTATGGAGCATATTTTTGAGAGATTCTACCGGGTTGACAAGTCCCATTCCCGGGAGATCGGAGGGACAGGACTTGGTCTTGCTATTGCAAGGAGTGCGGTGGTCATGCATCGCGGTGCGATCAAAGCTTACAGTCAGCTGGGTGAGGGAACTACGTTTGCGGTCCGGATCCCTCTGACATATGTGTTATAAAGGGAGGGCATTATGAAAAGGAACGAGCGTATGATCTGTCTGGTCATGACGTTTCTGTTATGTCTGGGACTGGCGGCCGGATGTGGACGGGAAGAGGAGACGGATCCGGCGCAGATCGAAGGGACCTATCTCTGTTTTGTGAATAATGATGGGGACGGACTGGTCAGAGAGGAGTATGAGATCAAAGGCGATTCGACAGAGGAAGAGATCGAAGATGTGCTTCGGGCTATGAAAGAAGAGCCTGATTCTATCGACTATAAAAGCGCATTTCCGGAGAATGTACAGGTTACAGAGTGGAGTCTTTCTGACGGAAAGCTCAGCCTTACCTGCAGCGATGGCTATCTCAGGATGTCAGGGGCAGAAGAGGTGCTGCTTCGGGCTGCGGCAGTGGAAAGTCTGTGTCAGATATCCGGCGTGGAATCAGTTGCATTTTTTATAGGGGAAAATCCGCTTACAGATTCAGACGGTAACGAGATCGGCTATATGATGCCGGATGACTTCGTGCAGAATACGGGCTCTACGCTGCACTCCTATCAGGTGAGGGATCTGACGCTGTATTTTGCAAATGAAAAGGGAGACGCACTGGTCCCGGAGACGGTCAGTGTAAGATATAACAGTAATCTGTCGGTAGAAAAGCTGATCGTGGAACAACTGATCAAAGGGCCTTCGCAGGAAGGAGAGAGGGCAGTGGTTCCGCCGGAAACACAGGTGCTGGGAGTATCCAGCCGTGACGGGATCTGTTATGTGAACCTGGATCAGGAATTTTTAAGAGGGGTATCGGGAGTGGATCCCGAAGTGGCGGTCTATGCGATCGTAAATTCCGTGATCGAGGGAGGCGGTGCCAGCCAGGTACAGATCCTGGTAAGCGGGGAGACAGATGTCTCCTATATGAATCGTGTAACGCTAAGTAAACCGTTGACCAGAAATCTGGATATCGTGGAGGAAACAGATTCTTGAAAAACAGACCGCTGCTTGGCTTTTGCCTTGCCCTGCTTGCAGTGATCATTCTGGCGGTGACGGTCGGAGAAGAAAGGTGTATCCCGCATCTTCGACTGTCGCCGATGGAAAAATATATAAAAGATGGCGGACGGGTACAGGTTCTTGGAACTGTTTATCAGACAGAACAGAAGAATAAAGTCCAGGCAATTTATCTTAAAACCAATTCTATCCGGGGCGGAGACGCCTCGTTCTTTGAAAATCGGATCCTTGTCTATGCAGACCCCAGAATACAGATAAAAATCGGAAACCAGGTATTAATAAAAGGGGAGGCGGCATTTTTTGATGCTGCGCGCAATCCTGGTAATTTTGACCAGAAGCGGTATTATCAAAAAGAGGATATCCATAGTCTGGTATGGGCAGATGAGATAAAAATCTCAGATGGAACGGTATGGCCTTTCCGAAACTGGCTTCATGCCTTTCGTCAGGAATGGAAAGATCTTCTGGTAAGATATATGGGAGAGAAGGAAGGAACTGCCCTGGCTGCCATGATGCTGGGAGAGAAGTCCGGGATGGATGCAGAAGTAAAGTCTCTGTATCAGGCCAGCGGTATCGGGCATATTCTTGCCATATCCGGCCTGCATCTTTCCTTTCTTGGTGTTGGGGCCTACCATATCCTGCGGAAGGTATCAGGATCCTTTGGCCCTTCCGGAGCGGTGGGGATAGGTCTGCTTTTTGTATACGTGCTGATGATCGGCCTGACGGTATCTGTTGTCCGCTCCCTTATCATGTTTCTGTTCCGCGTAGGTGCAGATATTACAGGGAGGCATTATGACGCACCGACGGCACTGGCTGTATCCGCAGCCGTAATCCTATGCTGGAGGCCTCTTTATCTTTACGACGGAGGATTCTGGCTTTCCTTTGGAGCAGTTCTTGCTATGATCCTTCTTCTTCCGGAATTTCAGGGACTTCCCTGGCAGGGATTGTGGGCCAGCCTTTGCGTCAATATAGTTCTGCTGCCGGTTCTTCTATACTATTTCTATGAGTTCCCAGTTTATTCTACGTTTCTGAATCTGCTGATCATTCCTCTGACGTCGGCTCTTCTGGTGCTTGGAATGACGGGAAGCCTTCTGAGCCTTGTGTTTCCGGCGGCAGGAGTTCCTGTGCTCATGCTTTGCAGATGGATTCTCCTCATATTTGAAAAGAGCTGTGAATTTATGCTGGCTCTCCCGGGAGCCAGAGTGGTGGCAGGAAAGCCTGCTTTATGGCAGATGGCCGTGTATTATGCGGTGATCCTGATGGTCTTCCTGTTATGGAAACAATACGGGAAATGGCAGATCCTTTGTCTGTATGTGATTGGCATATTGTGCCTTTTCTGGCGGCCGCTGGAGGGGAATGGAGTCTCTGTTACCGTTCTGGATGTGGGACAGGGCGACAGTATTTTTATCCGGGGGCCGGACGGCGGCGCCTATCTGGTGGACGGCGGCAGCAGCGACGTGGGAAGTGTGGGCCAGTACAGGATAGAGCCTTTTTTAAAGTCCAGAGGCGTGGGAACCCTGGACTACGTATGGGTGACCCATGGGGACGGGGATCATCTGAATGGTCTGGAGGAGCTTTTAAGACGACAAAGCACAGGCGTCAGGATCAAAGCGTTGATACTGCCGCCCCGAAAAGTGTGGGATGAAGCCCTGACCAAGCTTGGGAAACTGGCAGAAGAGGAAGGAACGGCTGTTTATACTATGGAAAAAGGGCAGATGATAAAGGAAGGGGATCTTTCCGTTACCTGCCTGGCACCTGGACAGGGAAAGGAGGGGGAAATGGTTGAACCGGGAAATGAAGCTTCTCTGGTGTTGGCTCTTCAGTATCAGGGATTTGACATGCTGCTTACCGGCGATGTGGAAGGGGCAGGAGAAGAGATGCTGACAGAGACGCTTAAGGCAGAATATGCCGACACGTCCTGGGAGGTGCTGAAAGCGGCGCATCACGGCTCGAAAAGCTCCACCGGCGAGAACTTTCTGAAAGCTGCCGGGCCTTTATATGGCCTGATTTCAGCCGGCAGAGACAACCGTTATGGACATCCCCACCCGGAGACACTGGAAAGATTTTATAAGTCGGGGACAAAGATACTATCCACACAGAACCTGGGGGCTGTTACCATACAAGTGGTTGAATTTGAAATGAAAATTCAGTATACTATAGAGAGGACAGACTGACGTCTGTACATAGAGGTGCAGATGCACGACAGAAAAGAGGGAATTAAAAATGACATATCAGGAAGTATTAGAAAATGCAAGAACATGTATCGGCCCGTTTTGCAAGGCCTGTCCGGTCTGCAACGGAAAAGCCTGCGGCAACAAGGTGCCGGGCCCGGGTGCAAAAGGCACCGGGACGGTAGCGATCCAGAATTATGACGCATGGCAGAAGATCAGTATCAATATGGATACTATCTGCGAGAATAAACCGGTGGACACCACATTCGAACTTTTTGGACAGACCTTCAAGTATCCGATCTTTGCCGGACCGGTGGGGGCTATGAAGCTGCACTATGGCGACAAATATGACGATCAGGAGTACAACAGTATTCTGGTATCCGCCTGTGCGGACGCGGGGATCGCGGCGTTTACCGGAGACGGGACCAATCCGGCGGTGATGGAGGGAGCGACCCAGGCTATCAAGGCAGCAGGCGGAAAAGGCATCCCTACGATCAAGCCCTGGGATATCAATACCTTAAAAGAAAAATTTGCGCTGGTGAAGGATTCCGGTGCTTTTGCGGCGGCCATGGATATTGACGCGGCAGGGCTTCCGTTCCTGAAAAACCAGACACCTCCGGCAGGAAGCAAGTCTGTAGAGGAGCTAAAAGAAGTGGTGCAGGCAGCAGGCGTGCCGTTTATCCTGAAAGGGATTATGACAGTGAAAGGCGCCCTGAAGGCAAAAGAAGCCGGTGCATCTGCCATCGTGGTATCCAACCATGGAGGACGTGTGCTGGATCAGTGCCCGCCGACAGCTGAGATGCTGCCGGAAATCGCAGAAGCTGTAGGAAAAGACATGAAGATCTTCGTAGACGGAGGTATCCGTTCCGGCGTAGATATTCTCAAGGCCCTTGCGCTTGGCGCGGATGCGGTCCTGATCGGCCGCCCGTTCGTGACCGCGGTATACGGCGGGGCAGAAGAAGGCGTTTCGGCGCTTGCGGAAAAGCTTTCTTCAGAACTTGCTGACGCAATGGCAATGTGCGGTGTTCATTCACTTTCAGAGATCACGAGAGATGTGGTAAGGTAATGCATGAAAAGCTTAAATGAAGACATTAAGTCAGGAACATTTAAACAGGCCTACCTCCTTTATGGGGAGGAGGCCTATTTAAAAAAGCAGTATAAGGATAAGATTACAGACGCCATGTTCCCGGACGGGGACAGGATGAATTATGCTTATTATGAAGGGAAAGGGATTAATCCGGGAGAGCTGATCGATCTGGCAGAGACGATGCCTTTTTTTGCGGACCGCAGGCTGATCGTGGTGGAAAACTCCGGCTTTTTCAAAACTGCAACTCCGGAGCTTGCCGATTATATCAAGAACATGCCAGAGACGGCATGTTTTCTGTTTGTGGAACAGGAAGTGGACAAGCGGGGAAAGCTTTATAAGGCGGTGAAGGATAAAGGCCGCGTAGCAGAACTTGGGAGACAGGATGAAAAGACCCTGCTCTACTGGATCGCAGGAAATATGAAGCGGGAAGGAAAGCAGATCAGGGAATCTACCGCCCGGTACCTGGTGAACCGGACCGGGACAGATATGGAAAATCTGGAGCAGGAAATGGAGAAGCTGCTTGCCTATACCCTGGGACGGGATGAGGTGACGGTAAAGGATATTGACGAGATCTGCACTACCCATATCAGCAGTCAGATCTTTGCCATGGTAGAGGCGGTGGCCGCAAAGAGGCAGAAGCAGGCACTGGACTACTATTATGACCTGCTGGCGCTGAAGGAACCGCCGATGCGGATCCTTTATCTTCTGGTCCGGCAGTTTAAGCTTCTTATGGAGGTAAAGGATCTTTTGCGCCGGGGATTTGATAAGTCCCAGATCGCAAAAGAGGCAAAGCTCCATCCCTTTGTGGCCGGAAAATATATGCAGCAGTGCCGGGCGTTTTCAACGGAGGAGCTTAAGGGAATCCTGGAGGAGGCCGCAGATACGGAAGAACAGGTAAAGACCGGGCGCTTAAACGACCGGATGAGCGTAGAACTTTTCATTGTAAAGAACAGCGGGATGTGATATACTACGCTGTGCAAAAATGATGAACGGAAAGGGAAGAAGATAGGTGGCAGGAATAGAGCAGAAAAATATTCGGAATTTTTGTATTATTGCACATATCGACCATGGAAAATCCACACTGGCAGACCGGATTATTGAAATGACCGGACTTTTGACCAGCCGTGAGATGCAGTCCCAGGTTCTGGACAACATGGATCTGGAACGGGAGCGTGGGATTACGATCAAGGCGCAGGCAGTACGGACGGTCTACCAGGCGAAAAATGGAGAGGAATATATTTTCAATCTGATCGATACACCAGGACATGTGGATTTTAATTATGAGGTATCCAGGAGCCTGGCTGCCTGTGACGGCGCTATCCTGGTGGTGGACGCTGCACAGGGTGTAGAGGCGCAGACTCTGGCGAACGTGTATCTGGCACTGGACCATGACCTGGATGTGATGCCTGTGATCAATAAGATCGATCTGCCAAGCGCTGATCCGGAGAGGGTCATTGAAGAGATCGAGGACGTGATCGGAATTGAAGCAGAGGACGCCCCCAGGATCTCGGCAAAGACCGGACAAAATGTAGAAGATGTGCTGGAGCAGATCGTAGAGAAGATCCCGGCTCCTGAGGGAGACCCGGATGCGCCGCTTCAGGCGCTGATCTTTGACTCTCTTTATGATTCCTATAAGGGTGTGATCGTGTTCTGCAGGATTAAGGAAGGTACTGTAAAGAAGGGGACGCCGATCCGGATGATGGCGACAGGAGCAAAGGCTGAAGTAGTGGAAGTGGGCTACTTTGGAGCCGGACAGTTCATCCCCTGTGACGAGCTTTCTGCAGGAATGGTTGGCTACATCACTGCCAGTCTGAAAAATGTAAAAGATACCCGGGTGGGCGATACCATTACCAACGCTGCCCATCCGTGTGCAGAGCCTCTTCCGGGCTATAAGAAGGTTAATCCAATGGTGTACTGTGGTATGTATCCGGCGGATGGGGCCAAATATCCGGACCTCAGGGATGCGCTGGAAAAACTGCAGCTCAATGACGCTTCTCTCCAGTTTGAACCAGAGACGTCCATCGCCCTGGGCTTTGGATTCCGGTGCGGTTTTCTGGGGCTTCTTCATCTGGAGATCATCCAGGAAAGACTGGAGCGGGAGTACAACCTGGACCTGGTGACAACGGCTCCGGGAGTTATCTATAAAGTATATAAGACCAATGGTGAAGTGATCGAACTGACCAATCCTTCCAACCTGCCGGATCCTTCAGAGATCGAATATATGGAGGAGCCCATTGTAAAGGCAGAGATCATGGTGACGTCTGAGTTTATCGGGGCTATCATGGAGCTGTGCCAGGAAAGAAGAGGCGTCTATGACGGGATGGAATATATTGAAGAGACCCGTGCGGTTCTGCGGTATCATCTGCCGTTGAATGAGATCATCTATGATTTCTTTGACGCGCTGAAATCCCGGTCAAGAGGCTATGCCTCTTTTGATTATGAGATGGATGGCTATGTACAGTCGGATCTTGTGAAGCTTGATATTCTGATTAATAAGGAAGAAGTGGACGCATTGTCCTTCATTGTTCATGCGGATACGGCTTACGAGCGGGGCAGGAGGATGTGTGAGAAGCTGAAAGAAGAGATTCCGAGACAGCTTTTTGAGATTCCGATCCAGGCGGCGATCGGCAGCAAGATTATTGCCAGAGAAACTGTGAAGGCTATGCGCAAGGACGTGCTGGCCAAGTGCTATGGCGGTGATATTACCCGTAAGAAGAAGCTGCTGGAAAAGCAGAAGGAAGGAAAGAAACGGATGCGCCAGGTGGGAAATGTAGAGATTCCGCAGAAAGCATTTATGAGCGTATTAAAGCTGGATGATAAATAATGAAACCTTTAGAACTATATCTTCATATCCCGTTTTGTGTACAGAAATGTAAATATTGTGATTTCCTGTCGGCGCCTGCATCTATGCAGGAGCGGCAGGATTATGTGTGGAGCCTTTGCCAGAAGATCCGGTCTTACCGGGAGCTGGCGAAGGCTTGTCATGTTATCAGCATCTTTATTGGAGGAGGCACGCCCTCGCTCCTTGAAAGTTCCCAGATGACGGACATCGTAAAGGCGCTTCAGGAGACCTTTTCCCTGGATGGTGACATGGAATTTACGGTGGAAGCTAATCCTGGAACGCTGACAATGGAAAAGCTTCATACATACAGAAGCCTGGGCGTCAATCGGCTGAGCCTGGGGCTTCAGTCTGCGAAAGACGAGGAGCTTAAGTGTCTGGGGAGGATCCACAGCTTTGCAGATTTTCTGGAAAGCTATCAGATGGCAAGAAGAGCAGGATTTGCGAACATCAATGTGGATCTGATGTCCGGGATCCCGGGGCAGACCCTTCCGGGCTGGGAGGAAACGCTTCGGAAGACGGCGGAGCTTGGCCCGGAACATATCTCGGCCTATGGCCTGATCATTGAGGAAGGAACGCCCTTTTATGAGATGTACGGGGAAGACGGAAAAGACCGGGCACAGCACGAGGGAGAACTGCCGGATGAGGAGACGGAACGCCTGATGTATCACCGGACCCGGGAGATCCTTGAGGAATACGGGTTCACCCGGTATGAAATATCCAATTATGCAAAGCCGGGGTTTGCATGCCGGCATAATCTGGGGTACTGGGAGAGGACCGAGTATCTGGGTATCGGAACCGGAGCCGCCTCTCTGATTGGAAACCAGCGCTGGAATGAGGGGGGAGAAAAGATTACATTGTCCGGAAAGGATCAGATGGAAGAGTATATGTTTCTGGGACTCCGGAAGATGGAAGGAGTTTCAAAAGCGGGATTTTCCAGGATTTTTGGCTGTGAAATAGAGACTGTGTACGGAGATGTGATCCAAAAAATGTGCGAAAAAAATCTCCTGGAAATATCCGGAGATTTTATACGGCTGACGGATTTTGGAATTGACGTCAGCAACTATGTGATGAGCGAGTTCCTGTTATAAAAGCTGAGCCATGATGGCTGCGTAGATTTCCTCGTTTTTTTGCTGCCAGTTGTTGGCAATGGTCTCGGCTTCGCTTTCGGTAGGGGCAGTCACTGTCAGGTCGATCAGAGGAACCCCCTGCTCCAGGACCTGGCAGCGGACTGAGTATTCCCGGTTGGTGTTGCGGTAATAATCTGATTTTACCGAGACCTCATTTTTTAATTCGTATTTCTTTTCCTTCAGGAAACCGTCGATATCGTTCTGGATTGCCGGGGAAATATCATTTTTAAAAAAGCGGAGAGTCTCGGCGCCGTCTTCTGTCAGATGGTAGAAGGTGCGGCTGTGGGTAGACTCCTCCCGGATAAACCCGGATTCCGTCAACTCAGAAAGCGCCTGCTGAAGCTTAAAGTAGGTAGTATAGCCTTCGTCAAGGATAAATTCTGAGATCTGCGAGTTTGTCAGCGGAAAATCCACCTTATTGAGCATGTACAAAATGATCAGTTTGTATAATTTAAATGTTGATGTCATAGTGAAAATCCTTTCCCTGCCACAGGTCCTGCTGTTTCAGATATTGGTTCAGACGGTTCAGGACCTGTCGTTTGTTGCCGGACCATTCCGGTGCGATCAGAAGAGATTTCGGTCCGTCTCCGGTCAGCCGGTGAACGGTGATGTCCGGGCGGAGAAGGCATAAGGCCTGTCCGATAATCTCAATATATTCCTCCATGGCGGGCAGCCAGAAGGGCTCTTTTTCGTAGAGCTTTGCAAGATCCGTGTGCTTCAGTACGTGAAGAAGCTGGAACTTGACGCCCTGGATATCCATGGTGTTCAGATAACGGACGGTATCTAAGAACATATCCGGATCTTCGCCGGGAAGTCCCAGGATGGTGTGTACGATCACCGGGATTCGGCGTAAGCGAAGAGCGCGGACGGAAGCTTCAAATACAGGAAGCTCATAGCCTCGGCGGATCAGCTGCGCCGTCTTTTCGTGGATGGTCTGGAGACCCAGTTCGATCCACACTGGTTTGATGCGGTTGAACTCTGTCAGAATATCCAGCACCTCTTTATCCAGGCAGTCTGGCCTGGTTGCGATAGAAAGGACGCGGATATCCGGATGGGAAGCAGCCTCCTGATATACGGCCCGCAGACGTTCCGGAGGGGCATAGGTATTGGTATAGGCCTGGAAATAGGCGATGTATCCGTTGCCCTTATATTTGGAGGCGGTCTGAGCCTTACCCTTCTCAATCTGTCCGGTGATGGACAGAGCCCGGTCTGAGGCAAAATCACCGGAACCTCCCTGGCTGCAGAAGATACATCCCCGGGTGCCTATCGTACCGTCCCGGTTAGGACAGGTCATCCCGGCATCCAGTGAGATTTTATAAAGTTTTTCTCCGAAAACTGTCTTCAGTTCGTAATCCAGAGAATGATACCGTTTTTCGTTCCATTGCTTTTTCATATCTGCCATTAATCATACCATTACAAATCCGGTATTTCAATAAAAAAAGGACTTTAAAAAAGGAGATTGTTGTAGTATAATACGTATATGTTTTATTCAAGTCGTATCGACATTGTATCCCGAACCTATACAAAAAATCAAAAACAAAACGAAAGAATAGAAAATAAGTAAGAAGTGGAAAGAAAGGATAGAAATCATGAGAGAGAAATATGAATCGCTTCCTTTGGCGACTCTGAAAGACCTTGCAAAGGCGAGAGGGCTGAAAGGTGTTTCCGGCATGAAAAAAGCGGAGGTTATTGAACTGATGCTGGAGGAGGACGAGAAGGAAAAGCAGGCTGAAAGAGAGACGGTCAAGGAGATGTCAGCTAATACCGGCGATAAAGATATTCATGACATTGATAAGCTGGACAGCGGTATTAAGGCCCACGGCATCCTGGAGGTGCTTCCGGACGGATACGGATTTATCCGCAGCGCTAATTATCTGCCGGGAGAAAATGACGTTTATGTGTCTCCCTCTCAGATCCGTAAGTTTAATCTGAAGACTGGCGACATCCTGGAGGGACACACGCGGATCAAGACTCAGCAGGAGAAGTTCAGCGCTCTTTTGTATCTGACAAAGATTAATGAAATCGATCCGATGAAGGCGGTCCGCCGGTCAAATTTTGAGGACATGACTCCCGTCTTCCCCAATGAAAGATTACGTCTGGAGTCCGGAAGGACAAGTACAGCCATGCGGATCGTAGATCTTCTGTCCCCCATCGGCAAAGGACAGAGGGGAATGATCGTATCCCCGCCAAAGGCTGGTAAGACAACGCTGTTAAAACAGGTGGCCCTGTCTGTGAGAAAGAATAATCCGGAGATACACCTTCTGATCCTGCTGATCGACGAGCGTCCGGAGGAAGTAACAGATATCAAGGAGACGATCGAGGGGGATAATGTTGAGGTTATTTACTCAACCTTTGATGAGCTTCCGGAGCACCACAAACGGGTCTCTGAGATGGTGATCGAGCGGGCCAAGAGGCTGGTGGAACATAAGAAGGATGTCATGATCCTTCTGGACAGCATCACCAGACTGGCCAGAGCTTACAACCTGACAGTTCCGCCGTCGGGAAGGACACTGTCAGGTGGTCTGGATCCGGCAGCTCTCCATATGCCGAAGCGTTTCTTCGGTGCAGCCCGGAATATGCGGGAGGGAGGAAGTCTGACAATCCTTGCAACAGCTCTGGTAGATACCGGAAGCAAGATGGACGATGTGATCTATGAGGAATTTAAAGGAACCGGCAACATGGAGCTGGTGCTGGATCGCAAGCTTTCCGAGAAGAGAATGTTCCCGGCTGTAGACATCCCGAAATCCGGAACCAGAAGAGAAGATCTTCTCCTTTCTCCGGAAGAGCAGGAAGCGGTGGACACTATGCGCCGCGCCCTCAATGGCATGCGTGCGGATGAGGCGGCTGACAACATCTTAAATATGTTCAGCCGGACCAGAAATAACGCAGAATTAATACAAATGGTAAAAAAGACGAAATTAATCTAGACAAGAATTGACATTTATGCTATGATAATATAGCTGTTTAGAAAATGAACATTGATCGCACTTTAAAGTGCAGGTGACAAAATAAAGAAGAGGTGAAAATCATGAAAGAAGGAATCCATCCGGCATATCATCAGGCAACTGTAACTTGTAACTGTGGAAACACATTTGTAACAGGATCCACAAGCGAAGACATCCACGTGGAGATCTGCTCCAAATGCCATCCGTTCTATACAGGACAGCAGAAAGCTGCACAGGCTCGCGGCCGTGTAGATAAGTTCAATAAGAAATACGGAATGGGCAAATAAGCTTACAAGAGACGGGTTGAGGTTTTATGAATCTCAACCCATTTTTGTGTGCGACCGAAACGAAGCGGAGACCACCTTGCGGCAATGCCGTGGGGGAGCGAGGTATCGCGGTGATCGGGGAGGAAAGGCAATTATGAAGTCATCAAATATCGGGGGTCAGGCGGTTCTGGAAGGCATTATGATGAAGCATAAGGATGAGTATGCGGTTGCGGTAAGGAAGCCTGACGGCGAGATCATAGTTGAAAAGGATACCTACCGCAGTATTGTGGGTAACGCAAAAAAGCTGACACAGATCCCTTTTATCAGGGGCATCTTTAATTTTATTGATTCTATGGTCTTAGGCATTAAGACACTGACCTTTTCTGCCTCTTTTTTTGAAGAGGAAGAGGAGCAAAAAGAACTGACCCAGGAAGAGACTGAAAAGCAGGAAAAAATGGAAAAGTGGCTGATGCGAGGCACGGTGGCTTTTTCTGTCGTGATCGCGGTGGCGATTTTTATGGTGCTGCCCTATTTTCTCTCGTCCTTTCTGGAATCCCGGATCCCATCTTATCATGTCCGGACGGTGATCGAGGGATTTATACGGATCGGGATTTTTATCCTGTACGTTCTTCTGATCTCCCGGATGAAGGATATCCAGAGGACGTTTATGTATCATGGGGCAGAGCATAAATGTATCAACTGTATTGAGCATGGGCTGCCGCTGACAGTGGAAAATGTCCGGAGCAGTTCCAGGCAGCACAAACGGTGCGGCACCAGCTTTTTATTTTTCGTACTGGCTATCAGCATTATTTTGTTGTTTCTGATCCAGGTGGAGTCCACCGGGATGCGGGTGCTGGTCAGGATCCTGCTGCTTCCGGTGATCGCAGGCATTTCCTATGAGGTGCTGAAGCTGGCGGGAAATACAGACAATCCGGTAATCAATGTTTTAAGTAAACCGGGGCTTGCGATCCAGAAGCTGACGACAAAAGAACCGGACGACCGCATGATCGAAGTGGCGATCCAGGCGGTGGAAGCAGTCTTTGATTGGAGAGCTTATGAGCGGGAAAATTTTGACACTGCAGATGATTTATAAAGAGGGGGCAGAAATACTGGAGCATGCGGGGATCCCAGACGCGAAACTGGACGCCTGGTATCTTCTGGAATATGTGACAGGAATCAGCCGGGCTTCTTATTTTGGCGATCCGAAAAGAGAAGTGCCGAAGGAACAGGCAGAAAGTTACCGGGAAGTCATTCTCCGGCGTGCCGGACATATTCCGCTGCAGCATATTACCGGGGAACAGGAGTTTATGGGATATACTTTTCTGGTAAATCCAGATGTACTGATTCCCAGGCAAGACACAGAAACATTAACAGAAGAAGCATTAAAGTTTACAGAGCCTGGTATGAAGGTTCTGGATCTGTGTACCGGATCCGGGTGTATTCTGATCAGTCTGATGAAAAAATGTCACGGACTTACAGGAACCGGCTGCGATATATCGGAAAAGGCGTTAAAGATGGCCAGAGAGAACGGCCGCAGGCTTCAGGTAGAAGCCTCCTGGATCCAAAGTGATCTTTTTGAACAGATTTCGGAGCGCTTTGACCTGATCGTGTCCAATCCTCCCTACATCCGTACCGGAGTGATAGAAGAACTGCAGGAGGAGGTCCGTCTCCACGATCCATGGATCGCATTGGACGGGAAAGAGGACGGGCTGTATTTTTACCGCAGGATTATTGCAGAAAGTACAGGCTATATCCGGGATAATGGAGCGATGATGTTTGAGATCGGCCATGACCAGGCAGAGGATGTGGTACGGCTGATGGAAGAGGCCGGATATACACAGATACGGGTGAAAAAAGATCTGGCGGGTCTTGACCGCGTGGTGACAGGAAGGTACAATAAAGAATAGTGTCTGAAGAGGACTATGAGCAAGGAGGAAGAAGCATGTTTGATAAATTAGAAGATCTGGTTGTCCGTCTGGAAGAGATCTTAAGCGAACTGCAGGAACCGGATGTGGCAAATGACCAGGAACGTTTCCGCAGATTGATGAAAGAACAAAATGATCTGACGCCGATCGTAGAGGCATATAATGAATATAAATCCTGCAAGCAGGCAATCGAAGACAGCCTGCAGATGCTGGAGGAAGAATCTGATGAGGAGATGCGGGAGCTTGCCAAAGAAGAACTGAATACCTCAAAGGCAAGAGTGGAAGAGCTGGAGCATGAACTGAAGATTCTGCTGCTGCCAAAAGACCCGAATGATGAGAAGAACGTTGTCGTAGAGATCCGTGCTGGCGCCGGCGGAGATGAAGCTGCCCTGTTCGCCGCAGAGATCTATCGTATGTATCTTCATTATGCGGAGAGCCAGCACTGGAAGGTGGAACTGGTAGAATGTGAGGAGATCGGTATCGGCGGCATGAAGAACGTAACCTTCATGATCAACGGGAAGGGAGCTTATTCTGTGATGAAATACGAGTCCGGCGTACACCGGGTACAGCGAGTGCCTGAGACGGAGTCCGGCGGACGTATCCATACCTCTACCATTACCGTGGCCGTAATGCCAGAGGCGGAGGACGTGGATATCCATATTGATGAAAAAGATATCCGTATCGACGTTATGCGTGCATCCGGAAACGGCGGACAGTGCGTCAATACGACTGACTCTGCGGTACGTCTGACCCACTATCCGACCGGTATCGTGATCTACAGCCAGACGGAGAAGTCACAGCTGCAGAATAAAGAAAAAGCCTTCGCGCTGCTGCGTGCAAAACTCTATGATCTGGAGTGCCAGAAGCGCCATGATGCAGAGGCAGAGGCAAGAAAGAGCCAGATCGGAACCGGCGACCGTTCCGAAAAAATCCGTACCTATAATTTCCCGCAGGGCCGTGTCACCGATCACCGCATCGGCCTGACCCTGTATAAACTGGATAAGATCATGAACGGCGATATTCAGGAGATTATCGACGCCTGCATCGCCGCAGATCAGGCCGCAAAACTCGCAAATATGAACGAATAAACGGCTAACGTGGCGGGAGAAAGAGAGGGTACTGTAAGCTTGCTTGCAGAACCCTCTCTTTTTAACGACATGTGAGTGTAAACGAACACCGAGATGGAGCGAAGCGGAGTCGAGGTGAGCGTTCGCCGTTTATTCGAAGGCGAAGATAATCTGATTGACATATACCTGGACAGCCTGCTATAATTCATTCATATCAAAATTTCTAAAAGTTTCAATTTTTATCACCCGCAGAGTCTGCGGAACATTTCAGCGAAAAGAGTAAACATGCAATGAAAAGTCATGGCTGTTCTAAGAGTCTTTGGTTTCTTAAAATCTCCTTGGCTTTTCAGACAAAAAGCAATACAATGAAAGGAGAAACGAATGGGAAAAAAGAATATTGAAGAACTGAACCTAATGGATGATTTCCTTATGGGAAGCGTACTGAGTTATCCGGTGGTGGGCCCGGAGGTTTGCCGGAAAATGATATCTATTATCCTGAGCCGGGAAATCCGGGAGGTCCGGATCGTTCCGCAAAAAGCATATTTCGGAGCTGATACGGACAAGCACGGGATCCGGCTGGATGTGTATGCCGAGGAAGCACGGGAAGGAGACGTGGACACGGTGTATGATATTGAACCGGATAAAAGCAGTAAAGGAGAGATGCGTCTTGCACTCCCCAGACGGACCCGTTTTTATCATGCCAAGATTGATGCGGACAGTCTGGCGTCAGGGGAAGACTACGCACAGTTAAAAAATGTTACAGTCATTTTTATCTCTCCCTATGATCCTTTCGGGCTAAAGCGTATGGTATATACGATAAAAAATACCTGTGTGGAAGAGCCGGATATGCCATACGAAGATGGGATGCAGACGCTGTTTCTTTATACAAAAGGCAGCAAGGGGAATCCGCCGGAGGAGCTTCGGAGACTTTTACGTTATCTGGAAGATTCCAGGGAAGAAAACGCCCAGGATGAGGATCTTAAAGAAATCCACCGAATGGTTCAGCAGGTCAAGAGGGACAGGGAGGTGTCACTGGAATATATGAAGATTTATGAACGAGAGCGTATGATTAGGGAAGAGGGCCGTGAAGAAGGATATGCGAGCGGAGGGGAAGCAGCGAAGATCGGGATCATCCGCCGAAAAGTGGAAAAGGGGTTTTCTGCTCCAGAGATTGCGGAAATGTTAGAGACAGAAGAATCGTATGTCAATGAAGTGATGCATTTGCTGGAGGAAAATGAAGGAGCATCCGATCTGGAAATTGCCAGGAAGAAGCTGGGAATAGAAGAGGACGAATAATACATAGAAGATAATGAGAAAAAGTGCAAATTTAGCAAAAAGTGCATGATACGCACAGTAATCTATGAGTATCATGCACTTTCTGTATGTTTATAAATCATCAAATATAAAGGTTTCATTTTCGTGATTTATTTTTACAATCTGTTCTTCATAAGGAGCGCCCTGCGGTGATGAAAGGAACCGGTCCGTGACAGAATAATCCTTCCAGAAATGCATGGGGAAAGCGTGGGAGGTCCGTGTGTTTTCCAGGATGTACAGCATCCCCTTATCATACCATTCTTCCTGCCTGGGGTCTAAAGGGAGGAAGGCGGCATAAAGATCCAGTCCCAAAAGCGGACGGGTATATTTTTTGAAGTTTGCAGTCATATTATTGTTATACTGTCTGGATTCTTCCTTCCATACCCACCAGTTCAGGTCTCCGGCGTGATAGACCCATTTTTCGTGAAAACGGATCAGAAATGCGACGCCGAAATCTGTGGAGCGCAGGGTATGTATCTGAAAAGTCTCAGAACCTGCCCGGAGCGTCAGAAGCTCATCCGGGCGCATGGTATAGAGATTTTCCGGAAGGAATTTTGGTTTCCGGTGGCGGATTACATCGTGAGATAAGATATAATGGGTGCCGGCAGGAGCCTGGAGCCTGAAGATTGCCGAGTTGAAATGATCCGCATGAAAATGAGATACAAATATGAACAGCGGCTTATCTTCCGGAATGCCCGGGAGCGTACCTTCATAATAGTCAAAGAGCCAGATGCATTCTGGCCATTCAATGAAGAAGCTGCTGTGACCGATAAAGGTTACTTTCATAATATAAACTCCTCATACTGTCTGTATTTGAAAAAAGTATAGCGGCATTTTGAAAAGATTGTCAAGTCTATTCAGGCAGAACTCATAGAAACCAGAAAACAGAGATTTTGTTTGACATTCAGAGGAATTTTGTTATAATGGCGGTGGCAGTTTTTGTAAAATACAAAGAATGCTGAAATGATGATTTATGGAGGTGAGATTATGGACGGCAGTTATAGTCGAAGTAGAGACAGAGGTTTGCTATATGATTCTGCAAAGGCGGGACTGCGGTCTTGTCCATAATCCGTGAGAAATTATAGAAGATATATATGGCATATAGAAAACCATTGTCTGACTCTGAAGCTATACTGTGACTGGTATGACGAGTGCAAAGTGTGAAGCTTGCAGGCGGCAATGGTATTTTTATGCCTTTTTACAGCTTACATTTTGCACATGTCTTTGATTTTTACATGTATTTGTTTAAGGAGGAGATATGGATGAACAGAAAAGATTGCAGAAAAGTGGAAGCTGTACATAACAGAGACTATAGAAGAGAGATTGTAGATCTTCTGCGGAGTAACTTATGCCCGAAAGCAAAAGAAGAAATGCTTCATACCTATCATGAGAAAGATATTGCCACTGCGCTGGAAGTGCTCGACTTTCAGGAAAGGCGCAGACTATACTTTGCGGCAGATGCAGAAATATTGGCAGATATTCTTGCGTATGCGGAAGATCCGGTCAGATATATAGGGGAAATCGAAGTCCAGAAACGGATGGAAGTACTGTCACGGTTTGAAGCGGCCAAAATAGCGGAATATATCCGAAAGATGGAGCCGGCGGACCGGGCCCTGGCAACAGGGCTGCTAAACGAGAATTTGCGGGCGCAGATCCGGTTGTTTCACTCTTTTGGAGAAGATGAAATCGGCTGCCGTATGACAACAAATTATATTTCCGTCCGGGAAGGAAGCAGTGTTCGGGAAGCGATGAGGGTTTTGATCAGGCAGGCAGCGGATTGCGATAACATTTCTACGATTTATGTTGTTGATGAGAAAGAAAAATTTTTAGGAGCTATCGATCTGAAAGATCTGATCATTGCCCGGGAAGGTTCCCGGCTTTCCAACATTACAATGACGTCTTATCCATATGTATATGCTGGTGAACAAATAGAGGAATGTCTGGGACGCATTGTGGAGTATTCGGAAGATTCTATACCGGTATTGGATACAGACAATCGGCTGATTGGAGTATTGACTTCTCAGGAGCTTATGGAACTTGTAGATGACGAGATGGGGGAGGATTATGCGAAACTAGGCGGACTTTCCGCAGAAGAGGATTTGAATGAATCGCTGAAAAGGAGTATCAGAAAGCGTCTGCCGTGGCTGGTGATTCTTTTAGGGCTTGGAATGGTAGTGTCAAGTGTAGTTGGTGTATTTGAAGGGGTAGTCGCCCGGATTCCTCTGATCATTGCTTTTCAATCACTGATTCTTGATATGGCCGGAAACGTGGGAACGCAGTCTTTGGCAGTGACGATACGGGTTCTTATGGACGAAAAGGTCAGCAGAAAACAAAAGGTTAAGCTGATTTTTAAGGAATCCAGGATCGGGCTTGTTAATGGCGTGATTCTCGGTGGTCTTTCATTCCTTTTGATCGGTATTTATCTCTGTATCGTAAAAGGACAGACAGCTATGACCGGTTTCTCTATTTCTGCATGTACTGGTGCGGCGCTTTTGCTTGCTATGATGCTTTCAAGCCTTTCCGGAACATTGGTGCCCCTGATGTTCCAAAGAATGAAAGTTGACCCGGCCGTTGCATCCGGGCCGCTGATCACAACTATCAATGATCTTGTGGCAGTGATCTCCTATTATGGACTGGCCTGGCTCCTTCTGATAAGAATTTCCTGGCATTAAGCTGAGTAAAAAAGCAGATGTGTGAAATAATACGAACAGGAGGAAAAAGATGTGTACCTGTATTACGTTTCGTGCAAATGAATTTTATTTTGGGAGAAATCTGGATCTGGACGTGTCTTTCGGGGAAAAGGTTGCCGTTACGCCGAGAAACTATCCTTTTCATTTCCGGTATCTTCCGGATCTTTCGGAGCACTACGCCATGATCGGGATGGCAAATGTAACAAAGAATTACCCTTTGTATGCAGAGGCGGCGAATGAAAAAGGAGTATGCATAGCCGGGCTGAACTTCCCTGGAAATGCATGCTATCAAGACTTTAAACGTGGGAAAATAAACATAGCATCCTATGAATTAATCCCATGGCTGCTCGGAAAAAGCAAGAGTGCGGATGAGGCGGCCCAGATGCTGAGAGAGGCGAATATCACAGGAGATGCATTTACAGAACAGATGCCGCCTGCCCCCCTGCACTGGATGCTGGCAGATCAAGCCAGCTGTTATGTGGTGGAGGCGGTGGAAGAAGGGGTAAAAATTTATCCCAATCCTATTGGCGTTCTGACCAACAATCCACCGTTTCCTTTTCACCTGGACTATATCCGGAATTTTCTGCATTTGTCACCGGAAACGCCAGAAAACCATTTTGCAAAGAGGCTGGAAAGCGCAGGCTTTCAGGGAAAATGGAGGCTTACTCCTTATGGAGAGGGAATGGGAGCCATCGGGCTTCCCGGAGATGTTTCGCCGGCTTCCCGGTTCGTGAGGGCTTCTTTCCTGAAGTGGAACTCCGTGTGCGGCGAAGATGCAGAGGCGGAAATCTCTCAGTTTTTTCATATCCTGGACGGTGTCAGTATGGTGCGGGGATCCGTACAGACGGAGGAGGGAAAATATGAGACCACTATTTATACCTGTTGTATCCGGCCCCGGGAAGGGATATACTATTATAAGACATATGATGATTCGCAGATCTGCGGAGTGGATCTGTTTCAGGAAGATATAAACGGGAGAACTCTGTCTGTTTATGAAGTGAAAAGACGGCAGCAGGTGATCTGGCAGAATGGAGGAAATAAGAGGAATGAAGGATAAAAGCTATCTGTTTGAGGCGGCGGTTACAGAGCTTACTATGAACGTATTGGATTCCGGAGAGGGATTCCTGGCAGGCGAGGGGGAATATCCGCTGCCGGGAAGGCTTGCGGTGCTGGCAGAAGGCTTTGCACAGGAGATGGATCTTGAACAGGTGAACGAAAGATTGAAAGAGGAGGGATTTGAAAGCCTTTATGCAAGGAGCCTTTATGAGGCGGGGCTGATTTATGCCTTCAGCCATGGCCTGTCCTATGAAGAATGGAAGAAGCTGTACCATGATTATATGGAGCGTTATCGTGGAAAGATTGATCCATCGAAGCAGATATTTTCAGGCGGAAAGATTACATTAAAACAGCTGGAGGCTTATGTCAGGAACAATTCATCTTCTGATGGCCTGGAAACAGAGATGCTGACCCGTTTCATGGAGACAGGGATCGTTGAGAGCAAAAATGATGAAGATTTTTACCGGTTCATGGATCAGAACGTAGAAAATTTTTCGGCAGTGAGGGAAAAGGCACGATATTATTTCTGCAAATATCTGGATCTTTACATACGGCAGAAATGTGAAAATTATTATGAAAGCTGTGAGACATCCGAGCGGATGCTCCGCCAGTATGGCAGTGCATTGGATAAAGATGAGCGTGGCTATCTGGAGCGGCTGGCTCTTGAGGAGTTAAATTTTCTGAAGCCGCTGACAGCGCTGAAAAGGGACGCGCAGAAAAGCAAGGGACGGATGAGCCTGGAAGAAAAAAAAGAACTTCTGGAAAATACAGCTCTGACGCCAGGCGGAATCTTTGATGAGTTTAACTATTTTTACTTTGGGTATGTGTCGGTAGACTGGCTGGAGCTGGTGTTTGAACTGTACGGCCCGGTAGAAGACTGGCCGGAGAACCTGAAGATCCGTATCGCTCATTCTCTGGGATACTGTACGAGAAATCCAGGCGAGAATGAGAAGAAGGAAGCGTTAAAAAAGCTGCGCGGGAAGGAAGAAGAAGAGGCCAGGAAGGAAGAGGAACGGAACCAGGAATATGAAAGAGATGAAAAAAAGGCGGCGAAGCTCTACCAGAGAGGGAGGTCCGGGGAGGACTTTTTCCGGGAATTTATTACCGGAAAACGGGATATCAACCGGGAGACTCTGATCACATTTTTGCTGTTCGTGAAAATGAAGATTACCCTGGATGATGATAACAAAATTACGCTGATGCGGATGAACCGGATCCTGGAGAACTGCGGATTCGGACAGCTGAATCCAGGAGTGGGATTTGACCGGTTTGTCATAGAATTTCTCCGCAGTAAGGATCCCTTTGCCGTGCTGGAAGAGCATGTGGACCGGCAGGTGACCAGAGGACAGAATTTTTATCTGTATAAAGTATACCGGGATGCATACTGTCACCAGGAGGAACTGGCGGAGTACCTGGGGAGGAAGTAATCCATGGAGACAAAGCGTTGTATCTTCTGTATGCAGGAAATGCCGACAGAAGAAAAGAAATGTCCGGCTTGCGGGAAGGGGCCCTGGCAGTACCAGTGGAAGCCGGGATGGATCCAGCCGTATACCATACTTTATGACCGTTACCTGATAGGCACAGCGTTGGGAGAAGGGGCCTTTGGCGTCACCTACCTTGCATGGGATGAAAAGGCCGGAGAAAAGGCGGCTATAAAGGCCTATAAGAAAGAAACGCCGGGCAGGGAAGCGGAATTTTTTGAAGCAGCCGGAGAAATCCCGGGGCTGGTAAAGAAAAAAGAGGTTTTCAGAGAAGATGGACGTGAGTATCTGGCGCTGGAATATCTGGAGGGCGGAAGCCTGAAGGAATATCTGAAAAACCATCGCACGATACCGGCGAGTGAGGCAAAAGATCTTTTGCTTCCGGCGATGAAGGCGGCGGCAGGCTTACATAGCAAAGGGATCGTTCACTGTGATATCAGTCCGGACAATCTGTTGTTTGCGGCAGACGGAAAGCTTTCTCTTATCGACCTTGGAGCAGCGGCCAGGAAAGGCGGAGTGCGTACAGAAAAAGAATTAAAGCCCGGATATGCGCCGATGGAGCTTTATCAGGAAAAAGAAAAGATTGGACCATGGACGGATATCTATGCGTTTTGTGCCGTGTGGTATGAGATGGTGACTGGACGGAAGGCGCCGGCTGCGCCGGACCGGATGAAAAAGGATACGCTAAAGCCGCCGTCAGAGTATGTCCGTGTGCCGGCGGGAATGGAAGAAGTGTTCCTCAGGGGATTGTCTTTGGAGATCCAGAGACGGTATTTCAGTATGGGAAATTTGCTGGCGGCGCTGGGAGATCCAGAGAGAGAGAAGGATGAAGAAGACCGTAGGATCTGGGGAGAGCTCTGGATTCAGATTACCACAGAAGTGGAGAGAGGCAGTGCCAGAGAGGAGAAAAGGAGCAGAGTATGGCGCTGGGTAAAACGTGCATCAGTCATGCTGCTGGTCCTTCTGGGAGTCGCAGGAGCAGGCGCGGGAGGTCTGTGGATCTATGCCAGGACACACCCGGAGAAGGTGCTGGCGTATCGGTTAAAGCAGGACCGCGCCGAGATGCTGACCAGTGAGTGGAAGACCGTAGAAATGAAGGGCAGCAAAGAGTATGAAGAGGCGATTGCTTACCTGGAGGAATACGCTTATGAGGTAAGTGAGTATGAGAATGGGACAAAGGACTACAACCTTCTGCAGCCGGCCATGGAAGACTGGGAGTACAGCGAGGACCCAGGAGAATGTTTTGCGGTAAAAAAGGACACTGCGGCGATGGCGGTGGAGACTTATCTTGGAGAATATGAAGAGAAGGAGTCCAGCTTTTATGGGGCGGTATACGTTTCCACGCTCCCTTCTTATCCCATATCAACCACGGCACAGCAGACAGATACATACCGGTATGGCGACAGGAGTGCAGAGATTTGTTTTGACGAGAAGACCGGGTGGGTGAATGAAATTTCTCTGCGTATCGAGAAGGGAGAAATTGAGAAACTGCTTCCGAAATTTTTGTATGTCCTGGCTCCGGAGACGGCGCTCTCTGACGAAGAGATCCAGGAACTGTTGGCATATCTCAAGGAAGAGGAAGATTCGGTATACATTGAACTGAATGCTAATTGTTATCTCAGCCTGTATTTGTCGGAGGAAAATGTGGTATTGATGGATATCAGATCCAGATAGGAGGCACACATGGCGGTTCGGAATCTGAGGGAAGGAACAGTTTTAAAAAGTAAATATAGAATCGGACAGGTGCTTGGATTCGGAGGATTTGGCATCACTTATCTGGCGAGAAATCTGGAACTGTCGCAGACTGTGGTGATCAAGGAATATTTTCCCATGGATCTGGCATACCGGGATGCAGAAAAGGGAGAGGTAAGCCTGACACTGCCCAGAGAGAAAAATGACAGGAAGGTTTATCAGAAAGGAAAGAAAGATTTCCTTTCTGAGGCACGGAGAATGTCCGCCCTGTCAGAAGTGCCGTCGGTAGTAAAGGTGCTGGACTGGTTCGAAGAAAACGAGACAGCGTATCTGGTGATGGAGCATGTCAGGGGAATGGGACTGGACCGGTATCTGGAGCGTCTGGATGAGCCACTTTCCTTTCAGGAGGCCTGGAAGCTGATGCTCCCGGTATTGGATGGACTGGAAAAAGTACATGAAAAGGGGATCATTCACCGGGATTTTAACCCGTCGAATCTGATGATGCAGGAAAACGGGACTCTTAAAATGATTGATTTTGGGGCGGCCAGGGGGTACCTGGATACGGAAAAAACGATGACTGTGCTGGTAAAGCGAGGGTATGCACCGCCGGAGCAGTATTTAAGACATGGCCCCCAGGGGCCCTGGACAGATCTCTATGCCGTCTGTGCGACCCTATACGAAATGGTGACGGGAGTGCGTCCGCAGCCATCCATAGAACGGATGCAGAAAGACCAGCTTTATCTTCCGTCTGCCTATGGCGCCGAGATCACGCCGGAGGAAGAAAAAGTCCTTTGCAGAGGTCTGGAGCTGACGCCGATCCACCGATTCCGATCCGTAAAGGAATTGAAAGAGGCCTTTTTGGAGGAGGAACCGAAGGGAGAAAAAAAGGAAAAGAAGAAAATGATGATCATCATAGCCGCGGCGGTCATTGTCTGTATTGCAGCAGCCGGAGGCATTTGGCAGTACAGGATTGCGAAAGAAGAAGCAGTTCTTAAAAGTTATGCCGGCAATTATGGGAAAGAGACGGAAAAGTATCAGGAATTTCTGACGTTTGTGAAAGACAATGCTGTCGCGGAAGAAGAGACAGAACCAAATGAGTTTTTTCCGGAACAGGGAACATCCATGGTATATACTCTTCCGACAGAAGCAGTGGAGGAATGGGGAGAACCCTGCAACCAGTTCCGTCTGCACGAAACCAGGGACGGACTTCTGGAATGGCTTGAGAAGAACGGACAGGAACTGGAGCTTCAAAATGAGAAGGATACCAATACAGTAACAGTGGAAAAATATGGTGCTGTTCTGACGAAGTTTGTGCGGGAAAGTAGATATCAGAATCCAAACGGACAGGTACTGATCCTTCAAAGCGACGTGGTTGATCAGGAACTGTTTTCTGTTATGGCAGCCGGAGATGGAGAGAATGAAGAAGAGACCGAGGCATTGGCGCGGTCAGTGGCCTCCTATCTGACAAGAAAGGAAGAAGAGCCGGAACTTTTTGAGGAATGGACGAGGGGAAATTCCTGCTACAATATTGGAAAAGGAGAGACCGAAGACGGGCTGAAGGGATATGAGTTTTATCCGCATGATGCCGGCGGATATACGAAAGGCCCCTATTACTGGCCTTTGAGGGTAGGAGAATGAGCCGAGAACGATGTGTTTTTTGTATGGGAGAAATAGAAGAAGGAGCAGTCTGTCCTGCCTGCCGCAAGGGTATTTGGGAATATGACTGGAAAGAGGAGTGGCTGGAACCCTATACCATATTGAAAGAAAAGTATCTGGTGGGCGCCGTAAGCATGGCGGGGACAGATTTTGTCCGTTATATCGGGTATGATCTGATACTGGAGCAGAAAGTGTGGCTGCGTGTATATTCAAAAGACGCTTGGAAGGAAAAGGGGGAAAAAGAGGCAAGGCTTTTGTTTGGAAAATTCGATCTCCCTGGGATTCCCGGCGTCAGAGACTATTATGAATCGGAAGAAAGCGGTTATATGGTCACAGAGTATCTGACCGGACAGACGATGAGAACCTACTGTAAAAAGAATGCCAGGATGTCGCAGACAAGTGCAGAGTCTTTATGGCTTTCTCTTTTGGAGGGACTGGAACAGATTCATGCTCTGGGGCTGATTGCAGGGAATCTTTCGCCGGATACGCTGGTGGTAACCGAAGAAGGCAATCTGGCGGCTCCAGGGGCGCCGGCTCTGGAAGGGGAGAGGTCGCATTACCTTGCTCCGGAGCAGACAGAAAAGGAAGGGGTCACGGGCCCCTGGAGTGATGTTTATGCTGTATGTGCCATGTGGTATGAGATGTTGACAGGACGTCCGGTGCCGGAAACAGAGGAACGGGAGAAGACCGGCAGGCTGAAAAAACCGTCCCGGTATATTAAGATATTGGCAAATGTAGAAGAAGCCCTTCTGCAAGGTCTTGCCATGGAACCGCAGCGGAGGTTTTTCAGTATCCAGAACATGAAAGAAAGCATGGGACTTTCTGAGACTTCGGAGGATGAATGGATGGGAGTGACCCGTCATATCTGGGGAGATGCGTGGCTTGAAACGGCCGGAAGCTTTGGCTCGTCCGGCAAGAAAAGACACAGAAGATATCTGCTGAAAAGACTGGCGGCAGTAGCTGTGATCCTGGCAGCGGTATGTGGGATTACGGCGGGAGGATTCTGGATCTATCGGGAGACCCACCGGGAAGAGGTGATCCTGTGGCAGGTGAAAAGAGACAGAAATGAGTATGAAGACAGGACTAAAGAAGCAGTACTGACCAGGGAATCCAGCGGATATGATAAGGTTCTTACTTTCCTGGAAACTTACGGAGAACGGGATGATGTGTCTAGCGGAGACAGTCAGGACTATTATGATCTGAAAGAAGAAGATATGGAGCACTGTCCGGAGTTTTACGGGACAGAAAACGGGTTTTATCTGGATGTCCATACGGCGATGGAGGCATTGCAGTATTATATGGATCTGGAAGGGAAAACAGATCTTTCGGCAGAACACTGGAACGGAGCCGGTTCTGTGACGAAGGACGATGAAAAGGAGATTACCACATATCTGTCAAAGACAGAAGAATACTATACAAGAAAGACGGGAGAAGAGGTAAGAGTGAGCTATGATCCTTCTGACGGTCAGCTGCAGAATATTTCTTTCCAGGGATCCAGAGAACGCTGTACCAGATTTCTGGAAAAAATGATACCTGTTCTTCTTTCCGAAACCTATCTGACGAAAGAGGAAGCAGAAGGGATGGTAAACCTGGATTTTCAGGAGAATGAGGGAGACGTGTTTGGAAAGATGTACAGCCTGACGCTTCCCGGTGGATATGAAATCTTACTTTCCGTGCCGACAGAAGTGATATCTTCAGCTCAGAGAGAGAATACCCGGCAGAATAATCAGGATCTCTTAAAAGTGGAAATTTCCGGCAGAAGCAGAGATATGAGGGCTCTGGAAGAGGGTGTGACCTATGCAGGAAATTATCCCAGAGACAGTAAGCGCTGCCAGGAGTTTCTTACATTTGTGAAAGAACATGCATCCTCTGTGGAGGAAACCAGGGATGAAGAGACGTCCTTGTTAGGAAGCCGGCAGGAGACTGTCTACAAATTAGAGGAAGAAGACGTGGAAGAATGGGGAGACCCCTGCAATTTTGCCCGTTTCGTGACAGATAAGGATACTTTTGTAAGCCAGATGAAAGAACGGGGATATGATCTGAAGCTTCTGGAGACAGAGGACAATAATCAAGTGGAAGTAAATGGGTATGGAGGAATCCTTACATCGTTTGTTCATAAAGAGCGCTATCAGGTTTCAGAAGGCGTTTTTCTGACGGTGAACTCGGACACAGTCAATCACCAGATGCTTGGAGTCATGGTCTACCGTGAGAAGGGAAGCAGCGCTTCACTGAAAGAACTGGCATTAAGCGTGACGGCATTTATACAGGGGGAAGAAGAGAAAGAATTTTCAGACACGATGGAAATGCTGGATGAGGTTGAGGCCGATATTGAGCGTGCAAAAAATAATACATTTATCATAAGCGGTGACGCTACCTTAATGTTCTCTGACAGTGAAGACTCTGATTACGAGATTACGATTGTATCTCAAAATGTATATGAAAACAATCCATATTGGCCATAACAATTGGGGACGTAACAACTGGGGACGTACACTTATGCAATAAGTGTACGTCCCCAGTCACGTAATAGTTTACAATGTATATTCAAATGTGTCGTCCTTTGTGAAGGTATGGCTGATGCCATAGCTGCTGATCTCTACGAGTGAATCGTTCATGACGTCGTACTGGAAGTTTGCGAAAACTGTGGAGGCAGGGTCTGTGGTGTTGTGGAAGGACAGGTATCCGTTTTCGTAAGCTACGTCCAGGTATCCATCCCATTTGCCCCATTCAGTGTAGGTGTTGGCGAAGCCGATGCCGTTTTCATTGCCGGGAGAAAACCAGCTGTAGTGTCCGTAAAAGTTTCCGTTGTCTTCCCAGATTTTCAGGACGGTCGGATATTCCGGATCTGTGTTGTCTACCCAGGTGCCTACCATGTCTTCATAGTACAGAGGACTTTCGATATATACGTAGGAGGAAGACATGACCTGTACGTCTCCGCTTTCGGAAATCCGCTGGTTTTCTTCGAACCGTTCTTTTGCATCCTCCTGGCGGCGGGAAAGATCTTCTCTATAAAGAGCGTCTAAGTTCTGTTTCTCGATCTCGGACAGGCAGGTCGGATCATAGCTTTCAGCAGGCTGGTACCAGCCGGTTCCTTCAAAATATTCTTTCATGTCTTCGGAATAGACTTCTTTTCCATGTCTGGCGGTGATTTCATAGCGCGCCGCCCGAAGTTCCCAGTCGGATAATTTCTCGATTTTCTTTTTTGAGATCACTTTTGTGTCGCTGGAAGCAAGAATTTCGTTTCCTTTTGCGAATGTGGTGACCGGAGTCATAGCTGCGAGTGCTGTTACAAATAATAATCCTTTTACAAATCTTTTTTTCATAATAATTTCCTCCTTGATATCCGGCGCTGCCGGTGTTTGTTTTTCTTGATGATTTTATGATAAACCACAGTTTTGCAAATTTGTGTTTCGGGTCCCGGACACAGATTTTTTTATTTGAGATTTAGAATGAAATCACAGATGAACAAGGGGGACATCGTTTTGTAAGGAGGAAAAAGAGATGAAGAAGAAAGCAACGGAAATGGTTTGTATCTTAGACAGAAGCGGATCTATGTATAAAAAAAGAAAGGATACCATCGGAAGCTTTAATCAAATGCTGGAGAAGCAAAAAAGGGAGCCTGGGGAGGCGTACATTACGACAGCACTTTTCAGTGATCAGTGTGATGTCCTCTATAGCCATACGCCGATCCGGGAAACAGAAGAACTGACAGAACAGGATTATTATATAGGAGGAAACACAGCGCTGTTCGACGCCATCGGAAAAGTGTTTCACCAGACAGACAGTCTCCTGGAAGGGAGAGAAGGCGATTATGAGGAGAAGG
>ERZ826396.164-NODE-164-length-102000-cov-5.042121_pt1 | contig 102000 bp, 80 predicted proteins | sample MGYA00519926_ERZ826396 | MGnify/ENA primary metagenome ERZ826396 (study PRJEB31778, sample SAMEA3449230) | human gut metagenome | biome: human gut; feature: human-associated habitat; material: faeces | place: United Kingdom | collected 2010/2012 ... | reverse complement strand
TCAGCAAAATCCGGAATATGTTCTGATTCTTTCCGGTGACCATATTTATAAGATGGATTATTCTAAAATGCTGGCTCACCATAAAGCATGTGATGCAGATGCCACAATTGCAGTATTGCCGGTTCCTATGAAAGAGGCAAGCCGTTTTGGTATCATGAATACGGATGAAACAGATCGTATTGTGGAATTTGAAGAAAAACCAGAAAAGCCAAAGAGCAACCTGGCTTCTATGGGTATTTACATCTTTAATTGGAAACAACTTCGTAAAATGTTGGTTGCTGATATGGATGATCCTAACAGTAATCATGACTTCGGTAAAGATATTATTCCTGCGATGTTGAATGAGAATAAGCGTTTATACGCATATCAATTCAAAGGCTATTGGAAAGATGTTGGAACTGTTGATTCTTTATGGGAAGCAAACATGGATTTGTTAAGTTCCAATAATGAATTAGATTTAAATGATCCGAATTGGAAGATTTATACAGAAGATGTTGCCACGGTTCCACACTTTATCGGACCAAAAGGCAAAGTTAATAATGCATATATTAATCAGGGTTGTGTCATCAATGGTGAAATTAATAACTCTGTCCTCTTCACAAGCGTAAAAGTAGCGGAAGGTGCGAAAGTTAATGACTCTGTGCTAATGCCAAATGTTGAAATCGGAGAAGGTGCAATCATTCATCGTGCGATTATCGCAGAAGGCGTGAAGGTAGATGCCGGTGCTGTTGTCGGCAGTCCTGACAGTGAAAATATTGAGCTGATCAGTAAGAGAGTGAGGGGTGAGTAATATGTGCAATGCATTTGGAATCGTAAATTATGAAGGACCTAATGTAAATGTCAAAGGAATGGAGGACTATCGCCCGGTATCCGCATTCTCCTTTTTGGGAAGATACCGTTTGATTGACTTTCCTATTTCTAATATGAGTAATAGTGGTGTTAACCACATCAAAGTGTTTGTTAAGACGAATCCTCGTTCTTTGATTGAACATCTGGGAACCGGCCGTCATTACAACATCAACTCAAAACGTGGAAAACTGCATATCCTGCCTGCAAAGAATATGGATGATGTGGATTTCTATAACAATGATATCAATTCCTATATGTTTAACATGCAGGCAATTGAAGATGTAAATCAGCCATATGTCATCCTTGCTCCTGCACATATGATTTATCGTCAGGATTTCTCAAATCTGTTGGATGCACATATTGAAAGCGGCGCAGATATTACCATGTTATATCAAAATGTGGATAACGCAAAAGAAGCTTTCATTAACTGTGATGTATTGAACTTAAATAAACAAAAAGGCGTTCTTTCTATTGAAAAGAATCGTGGGAACTCGAAGAGCAAAACAATTTCATTAGAAACTTACGTCATGAGTAAAGATTTGTTCATTTCGTTAGTGAAAAAGGCGGCTAATATATCATCATTATATTGGTTCCGTGATATTGTAAATGAAGAATGTTCAGAATTGGATATTCGTGGTGTGGCTCACCGTGGTTTTGTCGCATGTGTGAACGACTTCAAGAGTTACTTTAATGCGAATATTGATTTATTGGATTACGATAAGGCAATGGACTTGTTTAACAGTGACTGGCCAATCTATACACGTACAAATGACTCCTGTCCAACGCAGTACTATAGTGATGTCACCGTTCAAAACAGCATGGTTTCCAACGGTTGTATCGTTGAAGGCGACATTGTGAATAGTGTTATCGGACGTGGTGTTGTCATCAAAAAAGGCGCTGTTATCAAAAACAGTATTATCCTGCCTGGTGCCATCATTGGAGAAGATGTGCATATAGAAAATGTAGTAGTGGATAAGAAGGCTAGAATCGTTCGTAAAAAAGAATTGATCGGACATCCTGATCAGCCACTGTACGTGAAAAGGAATGATAAAATCTAATGGCAAGAATATTGATGGTCGCATCAGAAGGTCTTCCTTTTATTAAAAGTGGAGGGCTGGCAGATGTTGTAGGTTCCTTACCTCAGGAGCTGGTGAAAAAAGGACATGAAGTTCGTGTAATCATGCCTATGTATTTAAAAATAGCACAGAAGTTTCATGAGGAAATGCAGTTAGAGGCACAATATAGTGTATCCATTGCTTATCATGAAGTACCTGTGAATATTTGGTCTACAACACGTAAAGAAGTTAAATTTTATTTCGTAGAACATAAAGGATACTTTGAACGTGATGGCTTGTATGGTTATATCGATGATGGTGAGCGTTTTGCTTACTTCCAGAAAGCCGTATTAGAAATGTTGAATCAGCTGAATTACTTCCCGGAAATCATGCATTGTCATGATTGGCACACTGGTATGTTACCGGCAATGTGCAAAGAAGGGCACAGCTTTGATGAGCGTTATCGCAATATCCGCTTTGTTTATACGATTCATAATCTCGCATTCCAGGGTAATTTCGGACCTGAGATGCTGGATAGTTGCTTAGGCTTAGATTATCGTATTTTCGATAATGGCAATGTCCGCTATGACGGTGGCATCAGCTTTATGAAATCGGGTATCTTGTATGCGGATAAAGTAACAACGGTATCACCTACGTATTCACAGGAAATTTTAACACCACAGTATGGTGAACATATGGAAATGGTATTAAACATTCGTAAGTATGATTTATGGGGTATTACCAATGGCATCGATATCGAAATGTGGAATCCGATGAGTGATCCGGATGTACCATACCATTACAATAAAGTAAATGTAGCGAAAGAGAAAAAAGAAAATAAGATGGCATTACAGAAAGAACTTGGTCTTACGGTAGATCCTAATGTGATGTTGGTTGGGGCAGTATCTCGACTGACATGGCAAAAAGGTTTTTATCTGATGATGGAAAAACTTTCTGAAATCTGTGCAATGCCAATTCAAGTGGCCATCTTAGGTAGTGGGGAAAGCGGAATCGAAGAGAAAATGCGTCAGCTAGAAGAAGGCAATAAAGGTAAAATTGCATTCTATAACGGATACAGTGATTCTTTAGCACACCGTATTTATGCGGCAAGTGATTTATTCCTCATGCCATCTCTGTTTGAGCCATGTGGTATTTCACAATTGATTTCCATGCGCTATGGAACATTACCATTAGTACGTGAAACAGGTGGATTGAAGGATACGGTAACTCCGTATAATGAGTTTGATAAGACTGGAAATGGATTCAGTTTTGCGAACTATAATTCAGATGAAATGGTACAGGTTATGTATAATGCAATAGATGTATACTATAACCGTCCAGAGGATTGGAAGATTCTTGTACGCAATGCTATGAATACAGATGTCAGCTGGGAAAAGAGTGCTGAAACCTATTGTCAGTTATATGCCCAGTTACATCCTTAACCTGTAGATATAGGACAGCCTTTGTGCTGTCCTTTTCCTATTGAATGGATGTTTCAATAATCATCCCCATTTCCTTAAAGAGTGCCACATGTTAGAAAAGAGTGAAAAGGTAGAACTTTACCATCCGCCTCTGGTAATGAAAATCTTTTCAAAACTATATTGACTTCAAAACAGATAATCATTATAATGTATTAAAATATCAATTATAAATCGGGAAAGTTTATAAGTTGAGTAGAAAAGGAGATGTGTACTATGGCGTATTATTTTGAAGAACCCTCTCGTACTTTCAGCGAGTACCTATTGGTACCTGGATATTCCAGCTCTGATTGTACCCCAGTAAATGTTTCATTGAAAACACCTCTTGTAAAATTTAAAAAAGGGGAAGAACCTGCATTATCGTTAAATATCCCAATGGTATCTGCCATCATGCAGTCTGTATCCGGGGAGCGTATGGCATGTGCTTTAGCTAGAGAAGGAGGAATCTCCTTTATCTATGGTTCTCAGAGCGTAGAAGATGAGGCCGCAATGGTAAAGCGTGTAAAAATGACGAAGGCAGGTTTTGTTTACAGCGATTCCAACATTCGTCCGGATGCTACCTTACAGGATGTATTGGATCTGAAGGAAAGAACAGGTCATGCGACGATGGCCGTAACAGAAGATGGGACGGCGGAAGGAAAACTTGTAGGTATTATCACAAGCCGTGATTACCGTATTTCTCGTATGGATACAGCAATGAAAGTCAGTGAATTCATGACACCGTTTGAAAAGCTGATCTATGGTAAAGATGGCTGTACTTTAAGTGAAGCAAATGATTTAATTTGGGAACATAAACTGAATCAGTTGCCGATCATTGATGAGGAACAGCATTTAAAAGCATTCGTATTCCGTAAAGATTACGATTCTCATAAAGAACATCCAAATGAATTGTTAGATAGCCAAAAACGTTATTTAGTTGGTGCCGGTATTAACACCAGAGATTATGAACAGCGTGTTCCTGCCTTGGTAGAAGCAGGTGCAGATGTATTATGTATTGACTCTAGTGAAGGCTTCAGTGAATGGCAGGCAATCACTTTAAAGTGGATTCGTGATCATTATGGTGACAGCGTAAAAGTCGGTGCTGGCAACGTTGTGGATGCTGAAGGTTTCCGTTTCTTAGCAGAAGCAGGTGCCGATTTTATCAAAATCGGTATCGGCGGAGGTAGTATCTGTATTACCCGTGAACAAAAAGGTATTGGACGCGGACAGGCTACAGCTACGATTGAAGTTGCGAAAGCACGTGATGAATATTATAAAGAAACAGGTATCTATATTCCTATTTGTAGCGATGGTGGTATCGTACACGATTACCATATTACCTTAGCATTGGCGATGGGAGCAGATTTCGTGATGTTAGGTCGTTATTTCTCTCGTTTTGAAGAATCACCGACAAAGAAGGTTACCATCAATGGTACATACATGAAGGAATATTGGGGTGAAGGCAGTGCCAGAGCACGTAACTGGCAGCGTTACGATATGGGAGGAAGTAAGAAACTTTCGTTCGTAGAAGGTGTTGACTCTTATGTTCCATATGCGGGAGCATTGAAGGATAATGTCGATCTGACGTTAAGCAAGGTAAAACATACCATGTGTAATTGCGGTGCTTTGACGATTCCTGAATTACAGAAAAAAGCAAAAATTACACTAGTATCTTCCACATCTATCGTAGAAGGCGGCGCACACGATGTTGTCGTAAAGGATAATACAATTGACGCTAAAGTCAAATAACTATACGTTATATTCTGGCATAATCAACTATGTAAGATAATTAGGTAAAAAGATCACTTTGATGCAGACAATATGTTTGCAAGAAGTGGTCTTTTCTTTCTGCTTTGCACACGATGAATACGAAAAGGTAATTCATTTTTTTGAAAAAGTAAAGGTTACTAGAAAAGGTATCTAAAAACTCATTGTATATGTTATATAGAGGAGGTATAATGCAAGAAAGATATATACGTGATATGTATATTGGGGGTGCTTTTAATACAACCTTTTCGTTAGGAGAAAGGAATATACGTATGAATGATAAGGATATTCGGGAGAAATTACAGGAAACCTTACAAGTGGAATGCGAGCAATTAGAGAAGGATTTGCATTGGCAGGAAGAAAGATTAGAAACCCTTACCTCATCCTTTTTGAGTGCGCAATTTGCATGCAGCCGCAATTTGATTTCTCATTATATGAGTGAATTTCAACAAAAGGGTCTCGTCATTAAAACGAATACGCGTCCAGTATATTTTTTCTGGCGAAAAAGTTTAGAAAACCGCTTTGGCGTTATATTGAAAGCGGAGTTGTATGAAACGCTCGAAGATTTAAAGAACGTATTAGCAAAAAAACAGCAGCATGCATTTCATAACCTAATCGGAGCAAATGATAGTCTTAGCTATGTGGTGGAACAATGCAAAGCAGCGATTAGCTATCCGGAGCATGGTCTTCCCATCTTATTACAAGGACCGACGGGAACCGGGAAAAGCCTGATTGCACAGTTAATGTACCAATATGGGGTTGAAATGGAAATACTGTCTAAAGACAGCCGTTTTATGACGATGAATTGTAGTGAATATGCAAACAATCCGGAGATGTTGATGACCAATCTTTTTGGTTATAAGAAGGGGTCTTATACCGGTGCGGAAAAAGATACCCAAGGGTTATTGGCTTTAGCGGATGGCGGTATCTTGTTTATGGATGAAGTGCATGGGTTAAAGCCGGAATGTCAGGAAAAAATCTTTCTTTTTATGGATAAAGGCATATATCATATGGTGGGGGATAATGATACTTGGTATGTATCAAATGCACGATTGATTTTTGCCACCACGGAACAGCCGGATGAAGTCCTCTTAAAAACATTATTAAGAAGAATTCCGCTTATTGTGAAAGTGCCTTCGCTAGCAGAACGCCCTCTTCAAGAAAAACGGGAACTTTTACAGTTTTTAATTCAAGAAGAAGAGAAACATATTCAACGTAAAATTTCCATGTCTGACCTTGTCTTCCGTACATTAGAACGCCATACGTTTACAGGAAATATCGGAGAATTGAAAAATGTCATTCGCGCAAGTGTCGCCAAAGCATTCTTACGAAATCAAAAGGATATGGAAGATGTCTCTTTGCATATATATGATTTATCAAGTGATTTATTAGAAAGTACCGGAAAAGATGTCACCTTGTATGATTACGATGATCGCACGATGATTCACAGTGAAGATATGTTTTTGAGCATCCATAAAGATAGTCGCTTATATAATTTTAATGCATATCTGATTCACAAATTCCATACGTTGCATGCATATGATAAAGATCTGAATGCTTATTTAGATAGCTGCTGTCTGAAATTGGAACAATATATCGATTCTTTATTTACTGAGCATACCTATCATTCTCCAAAGCTGGATATGATCAATCATCTATTGACCAATATCATGAATATTGTTATTCATAAATATGATTTAGAGAAATTTTCAAATAATGAAATCTCAATGATCGTACATTTTCTAAACGATTATATGCAAAGCCTTTCTTCAATTAATCAACTGAAAATACAGAATCGCAAGGAAGCTGAAGAACTTCAAAATCGTATCCATAATGAATATACAAATGAATACAATGTCATAGGTGATATCTGGCAGCTCATCTCAGATGCCTTAAGTTTTACCCCGGGTCCATTTGGTTATTTAGATTTATTTCTCTTTTTCCGTTATTTTAACCGTGAGATGGTTGCTTCTCCAATACCTGCTGTTATCATTGCCCATGGCTACGCGATAGCAAGCGGCATAGCAGAAGTGGCAAATCAATTATTGAAACAGCGGATATTTGATGCAATTGATATGCCGATTGAAAGTGATTTTAATGATACAGTAAAAAAATTAGGTGAATACATCAAAGGGAAAGAAAATTATAATGAAGTAATTGTTATGGTTGATATGGGGTCTTTAGAAGCGATTCATCAAAAAATGGAAGGCATGAAGCGTATGGATATTGGTATCATCAACAATGTCACAACAAAATTAGCGTTAGATATTGGCAGTATGATACTGGAAGAGATGCCGATTCAGGAAATCTTAAAGCAAGCGAGTCATCGCAATCAATATCGGTATGAATTTGTAAAAAATCGTAAAAAACAAGATGCTATTTTAGCAGTATGTGAAACGGGTATTGGCACAGCTGAAAAAATCAGTAAGCTAATGGAAGATTCTTTACCTAAGACCGTATCGATCGCCATGATACCCTATGATTATGATTCATTAGTGAAATCCGGTACGACATCATTGGTTTTTGAAAAATATAATGTCCTATTTACAGTCGGAACGAAAGATCCTAAAATCTTTGATGTGCCGTTTATCTCTTTGGAAGAGATGATCGAACAGAAAAGTGTGGAAAAGACGAATTCCGTCTTTGAAAGTATCATGCGGCCCGATCAGATTGAAACCTTTAATGAAAATATGATCAAAAATTTCTCAATGGATAATCTGTTGAGTTACTTAACGATTTTAGATAGTGATAAAATCATTGACAGTGTAGAAAAAATTATTAAGACAATTCAGAAAGAATTGCATATGAAATTAAGCAGCAGTGTCATTCTGGGACTGTATATTCACATCAGCTGTTTGATAGAACGCTTGATTATTAATAAAAATGTGACGAAATTTGAACATTTAGAAACTTTTGAAAAAACACAAACGGAATTTATACGCATTGTTAAAAAAGCATTCCATGATGTGGAACAGCATTACAATGTGAAAATACCGGTGTCGGAAATCGGCTATATCTATGAATGTATCTTTCAGCGTGATAGTGTCAAAGAAGTGGACGAGAGTGTCAACGAATTGTGGGATAGTATTGAATGATCTCTTCTCAGCATTTGTTTAGAAACTTTCTAAACCATGAAATCTCTCCTATTCATCGGGGAAATGTTATAAGCGTGTGACTTTGTATAAAGTTGGCACGCTTTTTGCTTATCATAGGTGAAGGACATAAAACAAGAAGGGAGGTAGAAACATTGCAGAATTTAATATTAGCTTCTCATGGCTCACTTGCCGAGGGTATGCTAAGCGCTGCGAATATGATCGTAGGTGATATTGAAGGAGTGGATGCTTATGGTTTAGATACCTATCACTCGCCACAAGATATTTATCAGCTGTTGAAGAAAAAAATCGCCGAAGATAACACACATGAATATATCATTCTGTGTGATATCTATGGTGGCAGTGTTCATAATCAGCTGATGCATCTCTGTGTTTATCCTAACGTATTTCTATTGACAGGCATGACATTATCTATTGTTTTAGAGTTGATTCTGGCGAATGAAACAGGGGATATCGAAGAAAAGCTTTTACAGGTAATTCAAAATGCAAAGGATAATATGCTTTTGTTTACTTACCAAAGAGTACATAATGCGATTGATAAAGGAATCGAGGATGAAAAATTATGGTAGAACTTTGTCGGATTGATGATCGTCTCCTGCATGGACAGGTGGCTGTGACTTGGGTTGGAGCAGTGGCACCGGAAGCAATTCTGATCGCCAATGATGAGGCTGCGACAAATGAGATGAGCAAGCTTGCGTTAAAGATGGCAAAACCGGCTGGTGTGAAACTGGCGGTTAAGACGATTGATGAAGCAGCTGCTCTTCTTAACAACCCAAAGGCAGCAAAGATCAAGATTTTTCTTATCACAAGAACTATTCAGGATACCTTACGACTTGTCAGTATGACAGATCAGATTCATCGTGTGAATATTGGTGGAGTCAAAAATAAGGAAGGAGGAAAGATGATAGCGGCTGCTGTATGTTTAGACAACGATGATTTACATGATTTGATGAAACTGCGCAAACGAGTTGATGAAGTAGAATTACGTATGGTTCCTACGGAACATAGAATCAGTATCGATAAATACTTACGAGAGGAGGAGGTTGAAGTATGATCGTTCAAGCACTACTTGTCGGAGTTACTGTTTGTTTACTGGACTTCTTGGATGTCTGGTTATGTAATCCGATGATCACACGACCACTTGTTGTCGGTACGGCAATGGGTATCGCTTTAGGGGATATTACAACAGGAGTACAGGTAGGGGCTTCATTGGAATTGGTATTTATGGGTGTTATGGCAATCGGCGGCACGGTGCCACCGGATTCCATTCATGGAACAGCTGTTGGGGCAGCTTATGCCATTATACTTGGTAAAGGTATTGAAACAGCAATTGCTTTAGCAGTACCGGCATCTATCGTTTGTCAAATGCTATTTGTTCCAGGCATTGGTATACGTTCTTTATTTACACCATATGTGGAACGTCAAGTAGAAAAAGGCAATTGGAAAGCTTTGCAAAGAATATTCCCAGTAGTTTCAATATCCTATGAAATCTTTAATGGTACCATCTGTGGACTTGCTGTTTTCTTAGGTGCTGATGTCATGAGTGCTTTTATCGACAGTTTACCACAAACATTATTAGATGGTATGGGGGTAGCAGCGAATATGCTAGGTGCAGTCGGTTTTGGTTTATTGTTAAAGATGATGTGGCAAAAGAAACTTGCTGTTTATTTCTTCTTAGGATTTATCATGGCAGCATATTGTGGTATGCCTTTGATGTCAATCGCTTTACTTGGTGTCATTATTGTTATCGTTTTATTCTTTGAGGGTGAATTCAGTAAACGACATACGGTAAGTGAAACATCTCCAACAGTAAATGAGGGAGAGGAGGAATTATTCGATGATTAGAGAGAAATTTGGCTTGAATGAAGAAGATGGCAAATTAATGGCAAAAGTAGCAAGACGTTCACATCAAATCAATGCAGTATATACATGGGAAAAATTTCAGGCTATGGGATATTTATGGACCATGATTCCTGTCATCAATAAGATGTACGATACTGAGGAAGAACGTATTGCAGGCTATAAACGACATTATGAACTCTTTAATACAAACCCGGTCGTCGGTGGGTTCATCACAGGACTAAATACGGCTATGGAAATGCAGGCAGCAAAGGATAAGGAGTTTGATAAAGCTTCGATTGCAGCTGTGCGTACATCCTTAATGGGACCATTTGCCGGCATCGGAGATTCTATTTTTCAAAGTACATGGCGTGTGATTACCATGGGAATCGGCTTAAGTCTTGCCAAGGATGGCGATATTCTGGGTCCCATTGTATTCTTAGTCTTATTTAATCTATTGGCAGAACCATGTCGTATCTTATTGCCTTATGTCGGCTTTAAGATGGGGTCTAAATTTATGTTGCAGGCTGAAGAAAGTGGTATCATGAGCTTTATCACCAAAGCTGCCAGCATTGTCGGACTTATGACCGTAGGAGCAATGACAGCGACAATGGTTTCCGTACAGATCGGTTATGTATTTACCATGAATGGCAGTGAATTAAAGATACAGGAAATGATTGATACCATTTTCCCTTGTTTATTGCCACTGTTATTGACCCTTGCTTGTTTTAAGCTCTTAAACAAGAACATCAAACCGACAACGTTGATTGCCATCATTATGGTGCTTGGCATCGTCGGAAAATATATTGGTATCTTTTAAAAATATTGTGCTGAAATAGCAAAAGGAGGAGTAGCTAATGAATCTTATTGATACAATTCGTCGTGTTCCTAATCCCGTACGTAAAGTTTTAGAGGAAAGGAAAGCATTAACAAAAGATATGTTTGATTATTTAGGTGATCGCTTATCCACCATAAATGAAATTATCTTAATCGGCTCTGGAACCAGCCATACATCCTGTCAAACTTCTAAGGAGTTTGTGGAAACCGCAAGTGGCATTGCCTCTACAGCAATATTGCCCAACATCTTTTTAGCCAAACGGGTATTTAATCCAAATGGTTTATACATCTTCACATCGCAAAGTGGTACTTCTACTTTGGTAAATATCGCACAGCGTAAAATGAAAGAACTTGGTTATGCGACAGTAGCAATTACAGAAAGTGCCGAAACACCTTTGGCAAAAGAAAGTGGCTGCTATGTTCTGATGGAAACAGATAATGAGGAATTTGGCTGTCGAACGATCGGTTACTGTATGTCTGTATTTACGCATATGATCATTGCCATGGAAATCGGCTTAAAGCGCCAGGCATTAAGTGAAACAGAGTATGCAAAATATCTGGAAGATGCTCAAAAAGCGGCTGATATGCATCATGAAATCTGTGACAAAACGATGGAATGGTTTGATCGAAATAAATGGAAACTGATGAATAAGGATGGATTTGTTATCTATGGTGCCGGTACATTATATGGTACAGCATTGGAAGGCGCTTTAAAGGTTTTGGAGATTGCCAGAAGATTCTTATGTGTTGGTTATGATATGGATGATGGTATGCATGGACCTACCATGGGGTATACAAATCGTCATGCAGTCATCATTTTCGATGATGGCCACAATGAAAATATTACCAAAGGTTTGATTCGTTATGTCCGTGACAAAGTAGGCGATGCCTTCGTAATTGGCAATGACAGCAAACATCCATGTGATTTGGCTTTTGAACCTTTAAAAACACCATTTGTATTCTTACAATATGCGCCGGTAGTAGAAATTTTAGCAGCGCGGCTTGCCTATGACTATGGTATCAATATTAAGACGATTGGGCCATTACCTGAAGCAGGTTACTTTAATACACATGATGATTAAGTTATAATTATACAAAGGATGCTGATGTGAAAGAAGTGTTTCAATAATCATATCAGCATCTTTTTTATCAAAGCGATAAGATTAGGAGAAACTATGCAAAAATTAACATATAAAGTAAAAAAGATGGTGGGCATTCATGCCAGGCCGGCTTCAGCATTAGCACAATTTGCCAGAATGTATCAAAGTGATATAAAACTATATTGCCAAAATCGATGTGCAAATGCGAAAAGAATGGTAGAAATAATGGAACTTAGTATTCATAAAGATGAAGAAATCCTATTTGAAATTTGTGGTGAGGATGAATGCCGCGTTGTGAAGGCGTTACAGCAATACTGCCACTCTTATTTATGAGGTGATAACATGTATAAAATGATTGTCTTTGATTGTGATGGTACGTTACTTGATTCTTCCGCTATGATTGCGATGATACAAAAGGGATATGGCTCCATGTTTCCTCAACGTAAGAAGCAGCCTTACGCGTTTTTTATTCCTTGTTATTATATGAGTGATGAGGAAAACCTGGCCTATTTACAGATACCGAAAAGCTGTAAACGGCAATTTGAAGAACTATGCTTTGGAAAGTGTGGAGATTTTTCTTCACATACGCATATCTTTGTAGGTATCCAAGAACTTTTACGACAACTACTGGACGATGGGATTGCATTAGGAATAGCCACTTCGCGAAATACAACGGCTTTTTTAGAATTGCAATCTATGTTTGATGCAGATATCTTTTCAGCCTTTTCTAGTATTGGTACGCAGGATGTGGTAAAGCATACAAAACCGGCACCGGATGTTTTATATTACATTATGGAACAAACAAATTTGACTGCGCAAGAAATACTGTTCATTGGCGATTCTATCAACGATGCCCTTTGTGCGAAAGCTGCCGGTGTTGATTTTGCATGGGCAAAATGGGGAGTTGTCAGTGAAGAAGAACTACCCTATACGTATTGTTTATACGATCCTCAAGATGTTTATAACATCCTACGGTAACATCAATACATCTTAAAAATATAAAACGCGATGATTTCGTTGCTATTTATTTCAATGCAAATGGCATCAAATAAAAAAGCTCTAAAGAGCTTTTAATATTGCTTATATTGATTCTTACCGGCAGCCTTTGCTTTATATAAAGCAGCATCAGCCATGGTAAGGGCATCTTCATAACGGAATAGATCATCATTTTGAAAGATCGTAAAGCCACAGGAAATTGTCGCTTTTTCAGCAGCTTTATTCATCTTGTGCTCCATGCCGATTTGATCAAGTTCGGCATAGATATGATCGAGGTATTCACAGATATCTTCCTTTGTGATATTTACGCATAAGGTGATAAATTCATCACCGCCAAAACGTGCAGCAAAGAAACGCGAATCGCCGTTTTCATCCATACAGCGGGCAACGTTTTGTAACAGTTTATCCCCCATATGATGACCATAATAATCATTGAATTCTTTAAAATAATCCACATCGGCTACCACGATGCCGATTGTTGATACATGCGGGTTTTTATGCATCGCACAGACCAGGGAATTAAAATAAGAACGATTAAACAGTCGGGTGAGACCATCAATTTTTATCTGCGCCTCTAACTGATTTTTCTCATTCCGGAAACGATCACGCTCTTTCATAATCTGGTTCATTTTAATCTTTTCTTTCATACTTTCTGACTTTGTCTTATTTGTCATATCCTCAACCAATTTTTGTAACATATAATATTGCTTATAGGAATTAATTAAGACATTTTCTAAATGGAAACACTCCGCATAGCGAATCCAATTACGATGCAATTGCAACTGTTGTTCGACATCATCCTCCAGACACATTTCTCCCATATACTGTAAATATTTTTCTGCTCGTTCCTGATCTTTGATTTGTAGGAGGATGGCAAAGATATCGCAGTAGAAGGTGAAATAATAGGTCCGGTTTTTATGTTTATGAAGATTGCTTTCACTGAAATAATCAGCAATTCGTTTGACACTATCGACACGTTTGCTGGCATTGGCAAGGTACAATTCACATAAACGAATGACATGTGTCGACAATGGCGAAGCTTTAAAGGATACTAGTTTAGCCGCATATTCTTGATAACGTTTTATGGCTTTATCTAAATGTTCGTTAAAGATTTCTAACTGTATCAGATTTAAGATAACCAACAAATCGGCATGTGTCATAATGGTAGCTTTCTTATCCAAGAAGGTTTGATATGCCATCTTAATATAATACAGAGCTTCCTGATAATCTTCCTTTTGAAAAAACATCGTGGCAATATTGTTTAAAACTACCATTTTTTGATGCAGATCTTTTTCATTCTCCGCTAAGTTATAGGCATTTAATAAGTTTTGAATAGCATTTACTTCATCAAAATGAGAATTATAATACAAACCGGCAATGGTGTAGTTGCGTAGTAATAAATCAGTGTAATGATATTCTTCTCCCAGGTTTAATGCAATATGCAGATGTTTCAGACATGCTTCATGTTCACGAATCATCAGATGGTAATCGGCTAGAAAGGTGTGGGCAAAGGCGATGGCATGGGTATCTTTATGCGCTTCCCCTAATGTCAGAAGCTCATTTGCCAGCTGAAACTCATCATCCATATCCGCATTGCTATGCTGTACCAGCAGATTCATCAATTCCTCTTTTATATGTTTATACTCATCCATATACATCCCTCTTTTTTATAACCATAATTTTTTGCTATGAATGTTTGATATCCATATTATACTATAAAAGCGTTAACAAAAATACTATTTATGTGGTTATTTTTCAGAATTTACCGGCGTTATCTTCCCTTGTTAAGAAATTGTGATTTTATTCGCAAATTCGCAAAATACGTTTACGAATAAGGCTCTTAGTGGTATAATAAGACCGTTACATAAGGAGGATTTTACAATGGCAAAGAGAACTGTAAAAGATTTAGATGTTGCTGGAAAACGCGTTATCGTAAGATGCGACTTCAACGTTCCAAGAAAAGATGGAAAAATTACAAATGACAACCGTATCATTCAGGCGTTACCTACAATTAAATACCTGATTGAAAACAATGCAAAAGTTATCTTGATGTCACACTTAGGTAAAGTAAAAACAGAAGAAGACAAAGCAAAAAACGATTTGCGTTGTGTAGCTGATCGTTTAAGTGAACTGGTTGATACTAAAGTTACTTTCGTACCAGTAACAAGAGGAAAAGAACTGGAAGATGCTGTTGCAGCATTGAACGATGGAGAAATCGTTGTTGTTCAGAATACTCGTTATGAAAAAGGCGAAAGCAAAAATGATCCTGAATTGGCTAAATACTGGGCTAGCTTAGGTGATTTGTTTGTAGAAGATGCATTTGGTAGCGTACACCGTGCACATGCTTCTACTGCTGGTATTGCATCTATTTTACCTAACGCATTAGGTTTCTTAGTAGAAAAAGAAGTAAAGATGCTGGGTGCTGCTGTTGACACTCCAGAACGTCCATTCGTTGCAATCATCGGTGGTGCTAAAGTATCTGATAAGATTGCTGTTGTTGACAACCTGCTGAAGAAAGCAGACAAAGTTCTGATCGGTGGCGGTATGGCTTATACATTCCTGAAAGCACAGGGTTACAATGTTGGAAAATCTTTAGTAGAAGAAGATAAGCTGGAATTGGCAAAAGAATATTTAGCTAAGGCTGAAGGTAAATTGATCCTGCCAGTTGATCATGTATGTGCTGATGCATTTGCAGAAGATGCAAACACAGTTGTTGCTGACAATGACAACATCCCTGCAGATTACATGGGCTTAGATATCGGACCTAAATCTATCGAACTGTACAAGAATGAATTAGCTGGTGCTAAGACTGTTGTATGGAACGGACCTATGGGTGTATTTGAAATGAAACCATTTGCTAAGGGTACTTTGGAAGTATGTACAGCAATTTCTGAATTACCAGGAGCTACAACAGTTATCGGTGGCGGAGATTCTGCAGCAGCGGCAATCCAGTTAGGATTCGCTGAAAAATTCTCTCATATTTCTACCGGTGGCGGAGCTTCTTTGGAATACATGGAAGGTAAAGAACTGCCAGGTATCGCTGTTATCAGTGATAAATAAAAAACATTAGAGGAGAAAATAAATCATGAGAAAACCAATTATTGTCGGAAACTGGAAAATGAATAAAACCATGAAGGAAACAAAAGAATTCATGGAAGCTGTAGATGGTGTTGCGGCAAGTGACAACGCTACCTATGGTATCGGCGCTCCTTATACTGCATTAGCTACAGCTGTTGCAGGTGCTAAAAACTTAATCGTAGCTGCTGAAAACTGCCATTTTGAAGATACAGGTGCTTTCACAGGAGAAGTTTCTGTACCTATGTTGCAGGAAGTTGGCGTTACACACTGTATCATTGGTCACTCTGAACGTCGTCAGATGTTTGGGGATACTGATGAAACCGTAAACAAAAAAGCAAAACGCTTAATTGATGCAGGTATCACACCAATTCTTTGCATTGGTGAAACAGAAGCACAGTATGATGCTGGTGAAACGGAAAAAGTTATCCGTGAACAGTTGAGTGGTTCTTTGGCTAACTTATGTCCAAAATGTGTTGGTAACATGGTTATCGCTTATGAACCAATCTGGGCAATCGGTACCGGAAAATCTGCTACAAAAGAAGATGCACAGAACTGCTGCGCTATCGTACGTGATCAGGTTCGTGTCATGTATGGTGATGAAGCTGCGGAAAATGTACGTGTACAGTACGGTGGATCTGTAAAACCTAACAACATCGTTGAATATATGGCTTGCCCAGATATCGATGGTGCATTGATTGGTGGAGCTAGCTTAAAAGCAGACAGCTTTATTGAAATCATCGAAAAAACAAAATAAGATCTTATAGATGAAGGAGTAGAGCAATCTGCTCCTTTTTTCAATGTATGCAGTTCATAATCAACTAGCCTTTTTCATTTAAGATACAGTTCATCATTCATATTGTAAGCTTTTAATCAGAAAAATGCTTTGCTTGTTATCTTAAGTAGGAGTACTATGGCAGTCTAAGCTCATTTAGCAAATAGCGTACATCAAAAAAGGAAAACCACGCTAGTTTTCCTTTGTATTACACCGGCTTATGCCATTGCTTATCTGGTTTTCTTCTGCAATTGAGTTAGCGTCTTTTCCATATGACGTAGTAATTGTTTATAATGTGTCAGTTGCTCTGCTTCTTCTTTTGCCTTAGCTAAGGCTGTTTTGGCATCTGCCAGCTGTTTCTTCATAGCGACCAGATGATTTGTAGCATTAAGGAAAGCATTATAATTTGGATCATCAGGATTTCCCTGACAAGTATTAACTTTACAGATGAATTTTCCTACATACAAAGCTTTATCCATCGCATCATACATGGCACGCTCGGCTTCCTTGCTTTGATCTTCAAGTGTAGATAGTTTCTTTTTTACTTGATGACAATGCGCAATGTCTTTTTGTGTCTGTTGTATTAAGCTTTTTAATCGTTCCTTGTCTTTCTTATATTGTTTTATATCCTCTGTTTCCATATGTTCTAAGATATTCTGGTATTCAGTCGGATTAACAAGTTTTGGTGTCTTGTTATTTTGATATAAAAACATAAGCAGCAGGCATATGCAAAGAACTGATAGGATTATCAAGCATTTAGGCTTTTTAGCGATGGTTTTAAGAGCTGGCATGGGCATCCCTTTCTTTCTTTTTTCTCTTGGTTGTAAGGCTTTTCTTTTTTAATAGAATCACGTATAATAGGTTATAAAAGAGGTAGATATTTATGAAAGTAAAGTCAAAGATAGGTGCGTTTTGGATAGCGGCGTTGATCTTTATGGCATTTTGTACATTTATGATGCTGCGCTTGGTGATACATCAAAAGGATATCGCTCTGGATGCCATAGAGTTACTGGCTGTTTTTTGTATAGATTTCTTATTACTGTGGGCAACCTTTGATACATGGTATGCATTTCAGGAAGATTATTTAGAAATCAAAAGTGCCTGCTTTTGTCATAAGAAAATACATTATTTTGCGATTACAAGTATTGAAGAAACACAGGCATCTTATTCCTCCGTGGCTTTGTCAAATGATCGTTTGGATATCACTTATGTGAATGAAGCACATGAGCAGGAAGAAATACTTATCTCACCGGTAAAAAAAGATGAGTTTATAGCGCAATTGAAGCATCGTTCTAAAATATTATAAGCAAAAGCTGCATTTCTGTTTTTATTTACAGTGCAATGCAGCTTTTTTACTGTTTGGCTGTGATATATTGTTTGTGAAAGGCTGCTTTCGAAATTGGTTTAGAGACATAGAATCCTTGAATGGTATCGGCTTGCAGCGTACAGACGGTATCCAACTCGTTCTTTTCTTCTACCCCTTCTACGGTAACTTCAATGTCAATGCTGTGACATAAAGAAATGACAGCATTGATAAAAGAGAGATTAAACGGATTGGTATGAATGGCATTGATAAAGGAACGATCAATTTTAACAATATCGGCAGGTGCCTGTGTCAACATTCCTAAGGAAGAATAACCGGAACCAAAGTCATCCATGGCGATACGGATATGCATTTTTCTTAAAGTGGAGAAGCATTCCCGTATTGGCCCCATATCGGTGACAAAATAGCTTTCAGTCAATTCTATAACAATATGTTCCGGAGCCAATTCATATTTTGCTAATAAGCTGCGGATGGTTTCTACGAAATCATCTTCTAATATTTGTAAGTACGATACGTTAACATTCATGACAAAATCTTTTATAAGATTGCTCCACTCTTTGCAAGTGGCAATCGCTTGCTCCAGAATCCATTTTCCAGCTTGGATGATCAAGCCGCTGGATTCTAAAACAGGGATAAATTCAATAGGTGAAATATCGCCGAATTTTTCACTTTTCCATCGCATTAAAGCTTCACTGCCTTGTATTTTCATGGTCTTCGTATGAAGCAATGGCTGATATACTACATAAAAATTACGCATCTGGTGTAACACATTATGATGTAATTCTTCATTGATGGCAATCTGGTGCAGTTTCTGTTTAATTAAATCATCATTGAAAAAGGTACATGTATTTTTCCCTTTCTGTTTACTGGCTTCTAACGCACTGACGGCATATTTAATTAAGTCTAAATAGTCATTGCCATTTTCAGGAATCATAACGACTCCTGCTGAAACGGTACAATAATAGGAACCGGCATCGCTTTGATGCGGATGGTTGCTATAAGCGTGTAGTTTTTGATAAAGCTCATCGGTTTTCTTTTCATCGGCTTCATCATAAACAATGGCAAATTGATCACCATCATAACGATAAATCTGCGCATCATAAGGCAGTAAACTTTGAATATCCTGAGCAAACTGACGTAAAACGATATCGCCAAATACATGATTTTGTAAGGTATTAATATGTGAGAAGTCATCAAGACCCAGTAACATCATACTGCCATGTTTTCCACTTTCCAACAGAATGGCTAAATGATCAATACAACTTTTCTGAGTTAAAAGACCGGTGATATGGTCAATTCTTCCTTTGTTCTCTAAACGGGTGATCATCCCGGCAAACAGTAACGGTGCCCCATCCTGATCACGCTTTAATAAACCACGGCATACGATCCAGATCAATTCACCTTTGCGATTACGTATTTGATATTCTACATTATGCTCATCAGTATCTCCATTTAGCATACGGGCAATGGATTCATCATAACGTTTACGATCTTTATCGACAATAAGATCACCCCAGATAGGAACCAGTCCTTTTACTAAACGCCCGGGCAAATCAAAATCAAGATACATGTTTTCAGATATCAGAGATATATCGCTTTGCATGTCAACTAAATAGATGTAATCATCTGTACTGTTTACGATGGCATCATAAAAAAGGCTTGCATCTATATGAAACTGACGAAATAAATCTCTGTTATCCATAGCCATTCCTCTTCTTTCTCTTCTTCTAATATATCATGATTCCAATGAATTTCATAGAATAAAGAATAAATTTTATACCCGATAATATAACCAAACAAGTAAAAAAGATAACCATTGTGTGAAGGCTTTCTTAAGATTTTGTGAAGTGTGGAATTAATGGTTGTCACACTTATGAATTTGTTTTAAAATAGGGCAAAGGTGATGAACTTTATGAAAAAGAAAAAGCATATGGGTATTCGTATTTTCTGCGCATTGTTATTTTTGGGTATCAGCGGTTCGGTTATGTTTAGTATTTACAAGCTGTCAGCGGAGAATGGTGCGCAATCAAATTTACGAAGTGAAATCGTTACGGAAAAAATCAAACAAGAAGTAAAGACAAGGCTAGAATCTTCTGAGAAGGGAATGCAGCTTTCGGAAAAAATAAAGTATTATGTCATTATGCATTCGCCATATGGCAGTGACTGGAATTCCAATATACGTAAACTGGCCCATTTCTCGATTTATTTTGCTTTAGCATGTGGTATTTATATCACCTTGGCCATTCTCGGTGTAAATAAGACCTTGCGCTTTTTATTAACTGTCGGTATCTGTTTCTGTTTTGCCTTTGGCGATGAGCTACATCAACGCTATACCGGCCGAACTTCGAGTATGAAGGATGTTTATCTGGATACGTTTGGAGCTCTTGTTTCAACTTGTATCTGGACGGTGCTTTCCTGGTTTGCCAGTGGCATTTCTTTGTTGGTACATAAGGTCAATGAGATGTATGAATAGTTCTTACAATATTGAAAGATGACAGCCGTCATCTTTTTCTTTCGTGTATAATGAGTTAGGACAAGTAACAACAAGAAAGGAAAGCGTGCCATGTATAAGATATTGCTCATTGAAGATGATGAAACAATCGTAAAAGAATTATCCGAGGTTTTGCGGCGGCAGGGATATGCTTGCTGTGTATGGAATTTGATGGAAGATATGCAATCCTTGTTACAGCGCGAAGAACCGCACTGCATTCTGTTGGATATTAATCTTCCCCATACCGATGGTTTTGTATTATGCAAACAGATACGCTCTTTTTCCGGTGTGCCGATCATCTTTGTGACAAGTCGCAATACGGATATGGATGAGCTTTGCAGTATGACTTTAGGCGGTGATGATTTTATCACGAAACCATATAATATCAGTATTCTTTTAGCCCGCATCGCAGCTGTTTTAAAGCGTACGTATGCACATGGCGAAACCATTCTTACCCATCGCGGTGTATATCTTTTCGTTGCTCGCAGTGTTTTAGCTTATGAGGGCAAAGAGTGTGAATTGACAAAAAATGAATTGCGCATCTTATACAATTTATTTTGTCATAAAGGAGAAATCGTTGCCCGTGATGACTTGATTGATGATTTATGGGATAATAAACTATTTATTGATGATAATGCATTAAGTGTGAATATTACGAGAATACGTGCGAAGCTAAAGGAACTCGGTGTAGAAGCGTTCATTCATACCAGACATCGACAGGGGTATTGGATATGAATGTAAGAGAAGTCTTTGCGCGACATGCTTTCTTTTTGATCCTTATGTTTTTATGGATGCTGTTATGTGACGGTGTTTTATATGGCATGGGCATAGCATGGGAAGTTTTAGCATTTTTGAATGTTATGAGTGGATGTATGGTTTGCGCATATTTAATAAAAGTAGGCAGACAGCGCAGCAAGCGGAAAAAAGAGATTGAACGAATTGCGCAGACATTGGATCAGAAATATTTATTACAGGAAGTCTTAGGACAAGATAAAGATCCACAGGAACAGTTTTATGCTTACCTGCTTCGCCTTGGTAATAAAAGCATGTTGGAAAAAATCAGTGAAGTGAAAAGAGAACGCTTGCAATATCAGGAATATGTGGAACAATGGGTACATGAAATTAAAACGCCTATTGCGGCATTAAAGCTGCAATGTGAGAATGTGCAGGATAAGCGCAAACGGGATATGCTGCAACAAGTGGAACGGGTAGAGCATTATGTGGAACAGGCATTATTTTATGCTCGCAGTGAAAATGTGGAAAAAGATTTACGAATACAGTATTGTGATTTATATGATTGTTGCAGTGAGGCTTTGTTACAGTGCAAGTATTTATGCACAAGCGCTTTTTTACAAATTCATTTTGCTTTTACATCGGCAATTGTGGCAACTGATGAGAAATGGGTTATTTTTATATTGAACCAATTGATTGAAAATGCCGTCAAGTATCGAAAAGAACAAGCACATTTATATTTATACATTACCCAGGATGCTTCCTATGTGACTTTACATGTGCAGGATAATGGAGCTGGTATTCCTATGCATGATCAAACACGAATATTTGAAAAAGGATTTACGGGAGAAAATGGAAGAAGGCATAATCAACATGCGACTGGTATTGGTTTATACTTATGCAAACGACTGTGTGATGCGCTGCAAATAGAAATAATGGTGCGTTCTAAGGAAGGCGTGTTTACCGATATGCAGCTACGCTTTCATAAATAAAAGTTCTTTCAACTTTGTAAGGACAGCGTAAGGAAACATCATACAAACAGAAAAGGGAAACCTTTATACTTAACGTGTAAAGGAGTGAGCAAGATGACATTATTAAGAGTTGAACACGTAGAAAAATATTATGGAAATGGCGGGAATTTATGTAAAGCCTTGGATGATATCAGCTTTACCATGGAACAAGGAGAATTTATTGCGGTGATGGGGGCAAGTGGCAGTGGAAAGACAACGTTATTAAATGTCATAGCTACCATCGATACACCAAGTGGCGGTGATATTTATGTGCAGGATGAAAATGTGTCTACGAAAAAGGAAGAAGCATTAGCTGCTTTTCGGAAACAACAGCTTGGCTTTATTTTTCAGGATCTAAATTTATTAAACACGCTGCGCATAGATGAAAATATCGCGCTTCCTTTAACGCTATTGCATTACGATGCAAAGCAGATTGATGAAAAAGTGTTAAAGATGGCACAGCGACTCGGTATTGAAGATGTATTACTGAAATATCCATATGAAGTCAGTGGAGGACAGCGGCAGCGTTGTGCCTGTGCTAGAGCTATGATCCATCAGCCTTCCTTAATACTTGCAGATGAACCAACCGGAGCGTTAGATTCCCATGCGTCTTATTTATTTATGGAACAGCTTTTACAGCGTAATACAGAAGATCATGCTTCTATTTTGATGGTTACACATGATGCATTCAGTGCCTCTTATGCGAAACGAATCCTCTTTTTAAAGGACGGTAAAATTTTTAATGAACTATATCGTGGAGAATATAGCCGTTCATCATTTTATCAGAAGATTTTAGATGTCATGATGCTGTTAGGCGGTGATGTACATGCTATACGTTAAACTCACTTTGCGTAATTTACAACGCAGTATGAAAGAATATGCCATCTTCATGTTAACGATGGTTATATCCATGATGTTGATGTATTCTTTTATGGCAGTAGCGTTCAGTGAACAAGTGCTACAGCTCAGCAAGCATATGGATGCATTTGCTCAGGTTATTTTGGTTGTATCTATCGGACTTGTATTTGTGATTGGCTTGTTGATTTCCTATATAGCAAATTTTATGTTACGAAAGCGCAGTCGAGAATTTGGCATGTATTTATTGATGGGGATGACGCGTAAACAAGTTTGTCGCATGTTTTTGTTGGAACAATTTTGCATGGGACTTTTTGCTTATGGCATTGGCTGTATCCTTGGCTTGTTTACCTTTCAAATCTTATTAGCTATCATTCAGCATATTTTTGGCATCGCTTATCAATTTGCTTTTCGCTTTTCCATTCCAGCGGCAGGTGTTACCTTCCTCGCCTTTCTTATCCTATATGCATATGAATTGGTGAAAGAATATCGTATCTTGCATCATGTAAATATTCATACCCTGCTGTATCAAGATCAGCAAAATGAAACAGTGAAAAAAGGACGCCTCCATACGCTGATGTACATGCTTGGGGCAATTTTATGTGCAGCCGTGGGACTAAAGTTATTTTATGATGGCATGCGCAATGGGATACGTGATGTTGAAGAAACCAAAAAATTGTTACCGGCTGTCTTGCTGATCATTGCATCAATTTATGCTTGTTTTTTGGGACTCTCCGGTTTCTTGCAGCATTTCTTAGATCAACATAAACAATTGAAGTATCAGCACAATAGGATGTTTTTGTTGGGACGATTGCAAGGGCGGTTACGCTCAAATCGTATTGTATTGGCAACATTATCCTTATTGACCTTAGTGACGATTTGTTTTCTTTGCTTTGGCATGAAGTTCAAAGAAACAACGGATTTGACGATTCATAGTGCAGCTCCTTTTGATTTACAAGTGATTACCCAACATCAGCAATATATCAAAAAGGCGGCAGGATTTTTAGCTGAAAAAAAGCTTACTTATGAAGATCATACGTATCAAACTTATACACATCTTAGGGATGATGTAAAGGTGAAACAAACCTTTGCGAAAGCATTGGATCATACGGCATATGATTCCACGTATTATCGGACAACGACCTTTATGCGTTATGCTGATGTACAACGATTATTGCAATTAAAAGGCAAAAAAGTACCTGCTTTAGAAAAGGATGAATACATGCTTGTTGTAAGTAAGAAGCAGCAGGAACTTATGGAAAGTTATTGCCGCAAGCATCCGTTTACCATCAATGGAAAGCCTATGAAACTGCGCTATGTCTGTACCGAGGAAATATTACAGACAATGTATTTTGTAGTTGTGCCTGATGTGTATGTGCAAGGAGTAAAAGGAGATACCTTTTATTATGTAGCGCAAAGTGCCAAAGAATTACCAAGTGCTTGGGAAGATCAGCTATATGAACGATGCAGCAATTCCCAGTTACAAGAGTATAGCAGTGTTCGCTTGCATAGCAGCTATGTGGAAACATCCATGTTTTCCTATGTAACTATTGTTTTTTGTTTATTCTATGCTGCTTTCATCTTCATCTGTGCTGCCGGTACCATCCTAGCTACGCAGCAATTAAGTGATCTTGAAGCCCAAAAATATGAGTATGCGCTTTTGCATAAAATGGGCGCATCACGCAAAACGTTATATCGTCTTTTACATTATCAGAATCTATTGTATTTCCTATTGCCGTTGCTGCTGCCTGCTTTCTTTATGATTCCCATACTGAACAGCTTGGATATTATGTTTACCACAACCGATGCGACAACACCAATGTATATGTATTTAGGAATTACACTTGCATTGTTCTTTACTGTCTATCTTGCTTATTATGCATTAACCTATATTAGCTGTCGTCGTAATTTGGATATATAAAATAATAAAAGTATCACCCATACAAATTTGATTGTTGCTTTCTATATAGCATTACGCTCTTATTGGCAACAGACTCACGTTTTATACAAAGTGGTTAATTCGTGACATTCTTGCTTTTACGCGCAGGATCAGAGCATTTCTTTACCTTTATGTATGAATCTGTTATACTATTGAATACTACCAGAAGGAGGAAACATCATGTTTGGTTATGATTTCAATAGTTTTCTGCGTGAAATGATTTATCTGATACCGGCCGTGGCAATCGCTTTGAGCTTTCATGAATTTGCTCATGCGTTTGTATCCTATAAGCTTGGTGATTATACGCAAAAGGAAAGAGGTCGTTTAACCTTAAATCCTTTAAAGCATTTGGATCCTATTGGTACTTTATGTTTGCTTTTCTTTCAATTCGGATGGGCCAAACCAGTGGAAGTAGATCCTTATTATTATCGTAATAAAAAAGAAGGCATGATCTGGACAGCCTTAGCTGGGCCATTGATGAATATGCTGATTGGTTTTATCTGTGTATTCTTATGCTATTTGATGATTCGTTTTAATTTCTATAGCAATTATTCAGGTGCTGTTGCCGATTATCTGTTTCAATTGAGTTATATGACTGCACTTATTAACATCGGATTAGGTATCTTTAACTTGATACCGTTACCGCCGCTTGATGGTTCTAAGATTTTAATGGGTGTTCTTAGTGAAGAAACTTATTTCAATTTGATGCGTTATGAAATGTATTTATCCTTCGCATTGATACTGGTATTGGTCAGTGGTGTATTAGATGGCCCATTGTTTTATGCAAGAAGTGCGATCGTCAATTGTTTCTCAACAATCAGTCGTGTGTTATTAGGAATGGGGTAAACCTGTTCCTTTTTTTATGTGATGCAGGTGGAAGCAGATTGTTTTATGAAAGATGTCAATGTTTACATGACGTAAGAAGATGGAAAAGCAAAAATTAGATTATACTGTGAATTTCATATTTGTGATACGAATAGTTTGATAATGAAAATTATAAATCTATTAGTGAAGATTTTTTAGTTGATTAAGGCTACTGTATATATTTTTTTAGATGTAGATAAAGGTTTTTCTCTATACATTATCGTTTATAAGTTATTTGATAATTTTGTAATGGAATTTCAAAATGGCAGTTAATTTTAAAGAATATTTATTTATCTATTTATTTAATCTAATAACATTTACATTTTTGGATTTATTGCGTATAATGATAATAGAAGAGATATAAGGAGGTTGATGCACATGAATAAAGCGGTATCTATTATTTTCTTTAGTGTTTGATTATGGTAATTACAGTTTAACAAGGTGCAGAAAGGATGGATAAATATGCAAAAAAAATTATATAATCATAACAATTTTAATTTAAAGAAAATGATGTATATAATTATAACATCAGTAATCATGTTATGTCTTGCTTGTGTTACAGTTAATGCGGCTGGTTCAAGAAAGAAAATCACAAAGACAATAAACGATTCGATGACAGTATTTAGTGCATATCATTACAATTATTATTTTACTGCCCACGCAGTATTAACTTACAGTAGCGCGAACAGTATTTCAAGTATATCTGATTTGGCTTTTACAAATGTAGGTTATACGGCTAGCGTGCCAAGTTTAGCTGCGAATTTTATACCAAAACAAATATCAAAGAGCAATAACAAATCTTCAGCAACATATGTTGTCCAACTTACAAGAAGCGTTTATGGATATTATACAGATAAAGTGAATTATACGCTTACCTATAAACTAATTGATTCAGGAGTACCTTATTCGAATTTGAATGAAGATAAATTAATGATTCTTGTTGATGTAAAAGCTAGTGAACCTTATGATATTCGCATAGAAAAACCTTTTCCTTCTCTGTCTGATGTAGCTTTAAAATGATAAAAGAATTTTCTAGTATTAAAATAGATTTTTCGAATAACTCTTTTCAAATATTAAATGGGACAGAAGGAAAATATTCATTAAGTGAAATAGAAAGATGTGTTGTTTTAAATGAAAAAGCTAGTAAAAAAGGGAAACAAGCTCCCTTCTTAGCTTTAATGCCTAGCTCTGGCTTACCTACTGGAATATTATCAACTCCATATTTGTTTGTGGGTATAAAGATTATTATGAAAGACAATCAAAATTTAGCTGTCTATGTATCAAAAAATAAAACACAGGTAGGAACTGAGCAGTATCAGAAAGATAATGATGAGGCTAAACAAATTGTAAAGTATCTGAAAGCCAGAATAAACACTTGAATATGAAATACTTTGCAGATAAGAGGGATTTTACAGTATAATAAGTAAAAAGCAAATTGAAAAGGCATAAAATAATAATTAGAGTAAACATGGAGTAAGATAATATTGAAAATAAAAAGCTGAAATATTTTAAGTGAAAAAAGAGTAAGATATCGAAGAAAGATACCTTGCTTTTTTTCGTGGTGTAAAGAAATCTGATAAATAAGGAAATTTTGTGAATACCTAGATGGTTGTATATGGAAAGTAATAATAAACTAAATTGTTAGTAGTGAAAAAATCATACTATTGTATTGCCTTTTCAGATCAATCAAAATTGTTTTTGGTAAAGGATAAATGCGTGAAATGATACAAACAGAGTATTCTTTTTTTCTATGCATGACAGGTTTCTTCGTTATGACTTTCTTGTAATTTCATTCGATATAGGGTATTATGTTTGTGCGGTAACTAAAAGTAATTAAATTGGAGGATCATTATGAAAAAAAGATTTTTGGCTTTTCTAATGGTTACTTTTTTGTTATGCGGATGTTCGAGTTATGAAAGAGATGAATCGGCTGGAGAAGTCATTCAAATATCTTTGGCGGATATGGAATCAATGATGAAAAAAGGGCAAGAATTTACGATTGCCTTTACGCAATCCATGTGTGGGTATTGTGAGGACTTCCACGAATTATTTGAAAACTATCGTCAGAACCATCATGTGGTACTCTATGAAGTGCCATTAGAAAGAGAAAAAGAACAACCTAATGTAAATAGGGCAATCATACAACAATATTTTCCGGAATTTGATAAAACACCAGGCATTTTTTATGCCGATGGAGGAAAATGTATTGATAGTATTCATCAATCACAAAGAATGACGGAAGAGTTATTTGATAACTGGGTGAAAAAACATAAACTTGATAAAAAAGTAAATTAGAAAGAGGCTATATGAAAAACAAAAAGAATGTATATACGTATTTTTTTGTGTTATCCGTTTCATTGATTATATATATGGGGTACACATTATTTACGACCTATCAGCAATTAAGTGCCTATTGTAATAACTATAACACAACAATGGCAGCACAGTGGGGATATTGTCTACAAACATTCCTGGCGGCGATCATACCGTGCCTAGTCTATGCGTCTACATGCTATGGAATAGGGTATATGATTAAAAATCACTAAGGAAAGATTTTATACTGTAAGGTATCGGATAGTTCTGATAAGTTGCAGTTTTTTTTATGAAAAACTAAATTAAGGCAGCTATTAAAAAGTATATGTTCCTATAAAAAGAAGGTAGAAATGATTAGAAATTTATTGCTATTTTCGTAAAAATTACATTTGTTACATTTACATTATTTACGTCTTAATAACTAAAAAGTGTAAAAAGAATAATCAAAATTACAAACAGAAAGGGTTTACATTGTTTTTGCAAAGAACTAAAATAATAATGTCAGATGCATTCTATGTCATTTCTGATGTGATGAGGTGGATATCTGTTTTATTGTTCATGAACAGTTACCGCGTATATAAAAACTTATACTTTTTGATACAATCTGATAAAAGTCTAAAACCCTGCTTTTTTTCAGGTTATTTTCTTTCAATGTATAAAAAAACAGTTAATTTCAAGTTGAAATTAACTGTGTAATAAAGTATAAGATTTGAAACGTGAATAATAATGCAGAAAATAAAAGGGAGGTGTTATGGAGAACGACTATGATATTCATATTTTAATAATGGAAAGGAATTTATGGGAAGGAATATGAAGAAAAAATCTATATTGAAAAAGATAGGGCCAGCATCCCTGGCAACTGTCTTAGCTTTCAGCGGTGTTTGCTCCAGTAATTTCAATATTTTAAAGGTGCATGCAGAAGAAACAAATGCGGCCTTAGGGGCAATCACAAAAGTTGAAAAAACTAGGAAAAACAAAATTGTAATCACATATGAGAATGGTTATCAAGGACAAATAACATTCCTTGAAAATGGCATCTTCAGATTTAATATTGATCCTTCAGGTAAGTTTGATCAATATGCAACACCTAACAGTAAAGATCATATCGGTAAAATTCAGCAACAGCCTGATGATTCAGATGAATATACAAAGCCAGAAGCTACTGTTACCGATGGTGATATTTTAAAGATCAGTGCTGGTAATACGATTATTGAATTTAACAAAACAACGAGCTTGATGACAGTTAAAAGAGCAGATGGCACTATTGTTATGCAAGAAAGTGAACCACTTACAATTGCATCAGGTAAAACAAGCCAAAAACTGGCTGCTTCCGCTGATGAATATTTCTATGGCGGCGGTACACAGAATGGTCGTTTCTCACATAAAGGGCAGGTTATCAAGATTGCTATTGATAATACATGGGTAGATGGCAGTGTATCATCTCCGAATCCTTTCTACTGGTCAACAAAAGGTTATGGTGTTTTAAGAAATACCTTTAAAACAGGGGCTTACGATTTCCAGAATAGTAATAGTGAGGAAGTTATCGCATCTCATGATGAAAAAGAATTTGATGCGTATTACTTTATTTCTGATGCAAACGATAATGCTAAAAAAGCAGAAGAACTGCTTAAGGATTATTATAAGATTACCGGAAATGCTGTTTTATTACCAGAATATGCTTTCTACTTAGGGCATCTGAACTGTTACAATCGTGATGGCTGGTCAACTGAGCAAACAGATGCTACCTTGAAAAATGGTAAAACCGGTGGACATACGTATTGGAAATTGGAAGATGGCTTGAGATATTGGGAAAATGGTTTAACAGATGGATATATATTAAAATCAGATGCTTATGCAGAAACGCTAAATGGTACCGGTCCAACGACTATGACAGATAAATTCAATGCAAAAAAAGGAACAACAGAGGATATTTATAAATTCTCTGCCCGTGCAGTTATTGATGGACATGAAGATATGGATATGCCATTAGGCTGGTTCCTTCCAAATGATGGATATGGCTGTGGTTATGGTCAAAACGGCTATGAATACACAGGCGGTTCCATGGAAGAAAAAACAAAAGCAATTGATGCTAACGTACAAAACTTGAAAGAGTTTACAGACTATGCAACTTCCAAAGGTGTTACAACCGGTCTTTGGACGCAGAGTCAGTTAACCCCTTCAACAAGTTCAACACTGGAATATCAAAAACTTCGTGATTTTGATAAAGAAGTTAAAAACGGCGGTATCACTACGCTAAAAACCGATGTTGCTTGGGTAGGTTCAGGTTATTCGTTTGGACTTGACGGTATCTCACGTGCGTATGATATCGTAACAGAAACTAATAATAGACCAAACATTGTTACTTTGGATGGTTGGGCTGGTACGCAGCGTTATGGAAGTATTTGGACAGGGGATCAGACTGGTGGCGATTGGGAATATATCCGTTTCCACATTCCAACTTATATTGGACAGAGCTTATCCGGTAATCCAAATATAGGTAGTGACATGGATGGAATCTTCGGTGGTGGAGATATCATTTCTACACGTGACTATCAGTGGAAAGCATTCACTCCACAGATGCTTGATATGGATGGTTGGGGAAACCGTGCTAAAAAACCATATTATAATGGTGACCCATATACTCCAATCAACAGAATGTATTTGAAAATGAAAGCTGAAATGATGCCTTATACATATACTTTGGCAAAAGAGGCTACGAATGGTTTGCCTATGATTCGTGCGATGTTCTTGGAATATCCTAATGAAGGAAATGCCTATAACAAACGTAATACAGAATATCAGTATATGTATGGTGACAGTTTCCTAGTAGCTCCTATTTATGAAAATCAGAAGAGTGATGAAAATGGAAACGATGTCAGAAACGGTATCTACCTGCCAGATAAAAATCAAATCTGGATTGATTACTTTACAGGTAAACAGTACAAAGGCGGACAAACTTTGAATGGCTTTGATGCACCACTTTGGAAACTGCCTTTATTTGTTAAAAACGGTTCTATCGTTCCTATGTATGAAGAAAACAACAACCCACAGCCTATTTCTGATACCAATAAAAATGGTTTGGATAAGACTAAACGTGTTGTTGAATTCTGGCCGGCAGGCTCTACAAGCTTCTCACTTTATGAAGATGATGGAAACTACATTGACAATAGCAATAAAGAAGAAGTATCTTACGGTGGAAGTGTCACAACAAAATTCACATCGAATGTAGAAGGCACAACAGCTACTTTGAAAGCAGAAAAATCTGTAGGCAGCTATACAGGATACAATAGCAACCGCAATACTACCTTTGTCGTAAATGTATCAAAAGAACCTACAAAAGTAACCGCGAAAAACGGAAGCAGTGAATTAGCACTTAAAAAAGTTACTTCTCAAGAAGAATTTGATAAAGCTAGCGGAAATGTATATTTCTATAACGATGCACCTAATCTGAACAAATATACAAAAGATACTGAAAACTTCAAAGTTGACATCACAGTAAATCCTAAACTGTATGTTAAATTTGCTAAAACAGATGTTGCTAGCAATGAACAGACTTTAGTCATTGAAGGTTTTGAAAATAAAGCAGATTTCTCAAAAGACGAAGTAAATAAAGATTTAGCGGCACCTGAATTAAATTATGATAAAGAATCATTAACACCAACAAGCGTACAATTGAATTGGACTGCTGTTAATGGAGCTACTTCTTATGAACTTAAGGCGGATGGCGTAATTAACAGCGTTGGTGCTGAAACTAGTTTCTTAGATAAAAACTTAGACTATCATTCTGCACATACGTATCAAATCCGTTCAAGAAATGCAGAAGGTTATTCTGAATGGAGTAATGAATTACAAGTTACAACTTTAGAAGACCCATGGAGAAATGTGCCAGAACAAAGCATTAAATGGGAGTATGGCGATCAGTGGGGTAAAATAGCGCATGCAAATGATAAAAACTTCAATACGATGTTCCATTCCACAGGGGATGCAACCGGCAAAGATCTTATTATTGATATGGGCTTAGCGTATCCACTTGATAAGTTTGAATACTATCCTCGTGGGGATGCGAATGATGGATCAGGTACTGTAGGAACAGGTTCTAATGGTACGGTACATCAATTGGATGTTTCAATTAGTATGGACGGCTGGAACTGGATCAAAGTTCAAAATGGTGCAGAACATCCTTGGAGTTATACAAGGGGTGACAGCATTCAAGACAGTGTAAAAACAGTTGATTTAACTGGTAAAACAGCACGTTATGTAAAACTGAATGTAGTTGAATCTAACGGTAAATTCTTCGCAAGTAACGGTCTTTATGTTTATAAAGCTGATGGAAGCAAAGGCTTTGCTGTAGGAAGTAGTTTACAAAAACCTACCGTAACCGAAGGCGATTATACAAATATGAGCCAGTATATCGGTAGATCTAAATACTTCCAAAAGACAACCTTTGATGCACAGATCAAGGCACATGGTGCTGACATTAACTTCAATGATGTATATGATGCTTATGATTATGCATTTACAATGTTCCAGTTAGATGGCGGAACTAAGAAAACGGGTAATGTAGCAGGTAACATGCTATTCATCCCTAGTGTAGAATCTGTAAAAGCCGGAGAGAAGTTCACCGTTGATATTTATGGCGATAGCATGAAGAATGTCAATGGGTTAGGAGCATTAGTTTTCTATGACCCAGCTATGATCAAAGATGTGAAGACAAGCCAGAATCCATATATCGCTTCTATGGAAAATATGAGTATTGATACTCCATTCGATGATGGAACAGGGGCTTTATTGAACTTGGCATTCATGAACAGAGGTGACAAGCCTTTAACAAGTGGTAACCATATCTTGGCAACTATCACAATGACTGCAAAACAGGATATTAATTTGAAGACAAAAGCGGCTGATTCTTTCTTAACGATTGAAAACGGCATTTTAATTGGACCAAACTATTCAACAGTGAAAGCTAAGATTAACGAAGAACCACAAATTCCTGATGCACCAGCGGTTAAAGATGTAACATTGAAACAAGAAGATGTTACAATGACAATTACAAATGATTTCTTGCCAACAGATGATGGTACAAACGTTGAAAAAATGATCAATGAAAAGAAATTTGACGGATTGTTTAACGGTGACAAAGCTGATGGCGGCAGTGGCGCTGGATTTGACTTAGCTTGGGACATCAAAGGTTCTAACTTTAATGAAGAATATGTAACACTTCCATTAACATTACATGCTGCCTTGAAAGAAGAACAGACATTATCTAATATCAAGTTGTTCAATCGTGCGAATTTAGGAAATGGTGCGGTTGGCAAGGTGAAATATACGATCACTTATGCCGATGATTCTAAAGAAGAAAAAGAAATCACCGGCAAACAGTTAGAATATGCTTATGCTCCTGCAAAAGCAGATACAAAAGTTAAGAATGTAGATATTGAATTATTTGCTGCTGAAGGTGCTTCAAGCAAATATATGTCTATATCAGAGCTGGAATTCGTTCATGCAGACAAAGTAAGTGTTAAAGAAGTTATTTTAGATAAAGCGAATGCGACTGAATTATTCAAAGATGAAATTAGTCCTATTAAAGCGTCAGTTACAACAGAACCTAACGCACCTGCTAATCAATACTATAAGGTTGAAAGCTCGGATCCTAGTGTTGCAAGTATTATTATGACTGGTGAAAGCACAAATATTTCATACCTTGTACGTACATTAAAGGCTGGTAAGACAACAATTACAGTTACATCGATCACAGATCCTAGCAAAAAGGCATCTTATGAATTAACTGTAAAAGAAGGTGTCAATACGACTGATTTAATGGCGGCAATTGAAAAAGGTAATAAATATAGCAGCCTTCTGTATACAGAAGATTCTTACAAAGTATTAACAGACGCTCTGAATGCGGCTGCAGATATGTTGAAGGATGGAAATTATACAAAATCACAGGTGGATAGTGCAACAACAAGTATCTTGAATGCGATTACTGGATTAGAAGTAAAACCATTGGATAAAGAACTGCTGATTAACAAAGAAGCTAGCAATAACAAAGATGGTGTAGTTGTTAAGAGTGTTTCAAGCGAAATCACAGCTGATGATGGCGAAGATGGAGCAGCTATTAATGTCTTAGACTACAATGAGGGTTCTTATTGGCATACAAACTATCTAGTAGCAGATGAAAGAAAAATGCCTCAGGATATTGTATTTGATTTAGGCAAGGATTATACACTTAGCAATGTAACCTTCCTGCCTCGTCAGAGTAAAGGCGGAGCTAATGGCGATATCCTTAAAGCAGAAATTCAAGTTAGTGAAGATGGCAAAGAATTCAAATCTGTAGGTGTATTTGAATTTGATAACGATGGAAAATACTTAAGTAGTAGAGATTGGCAGCGAGCTGCATTTGTAGATACATCTGGAAGATATGTGAAGTTCATTGCATTAAGTACAGGTGGCGATACTATGAATGCATATGCTTCAATGGCTGAAATCCGTTTCTATGGTAAAGAGAATAAGCCTGTCGTTACTGTAGATAAATCTAAGCTGGAAACAGCAATCAATGAAGCAGCTAAGCTGAAAGAAGAAGAATATACACCTGAAAGCTGGAAAGACTTTGCAAAAGCATTGCAAGCAGCTAAGGATGCATATCAATCTGAAACAGTTGATCAGACTGCTGTAGATAATGCTATTAAAGCATTGAATACGGCAAAAGATAAACTGGAAAAGAAGACTCCTAGTGTAGTTGATAAGACAATCTTGAAAGCAAAAATTGTATTTGCTGAACTATTAAAAGAGGAAGACTATACAAAAGCAACTTGGGCTGATTTTGCGAAAGCATTAAAAGCAGCGAAAGATGTGGATGCGAATGAGGATGCAACGCTTGAAGATATAAATACAGCAATTGCAAATCTGCAAAAAGCTATAGATGCTTTGGAAGAAATCAATGAAGTACCTCCTGTGAACCCAGAAACAGGAAAAGAAGCATTGAGAAAACTTGTGAACGATGCTGCAGGATTCAATAAAGACGAATATACTGCAGAAAGCTGGTCGATCTTTGAAAAAGCATTAGCTGACGCACAAAAGGTATTGGATGATAAGGATGCATCTGCTGAGCAAATCGAAAAAGCTCAAAACGCATTAACAAAAGCAATTACTGATTTGAAAGCCGCAGAAGCTCCAAAACCAGATGATCCGGATACTCCAAATACTCCAGATACTCCAGATACACCGGACACACCGGATACTCCAGATACTCCGGATACTCCAGATACTCCGGATACACCGGATACACCAGATACTCCGGATACACCAGATACTCCGGATACTCCAGATACACCGGACACACCGGATACTCCAGATACACCGGACACTCCAGATACACCGGACATCCCAGAAAAACCAGATGATCCAACAAAACCAGTTGAGCCATCAAAACCAGGGGAAACTACAAAACCAGAAACTAACAAACCTGATGAAACAAAGAAGGATGAAGAAGAAGTACAAACTGGTGATACTACGAATACCGGCTTACTGGCTGGCACGATGTTAATTGCTGGAGCAGGTGCTGTAGTAGTAATGTTGAAACGTAAAAAAGAAACTGACAATGAAGCGTAATACTGCGTTTTATGTCTAATTCTAAATGGATGGGCATGGTATAACGATGCCCATCTTTTTACTATCTTTATTCTTATTTATTACCAGGATTCATAAGTTTTTCAACCATCATGATATGAAAAAGAAATGGCAATTTATGGAAGAGTTGAGATGTTTTATGAGATGTCTTGTAATAAAATCAAAATGTTTCTGAAAATTATGAAAAAAATGCAGAAAGTGCTTGCAAAATGTTTGCATTGAGGTATAATAAGGATAATCAATTTCAAAAACGATGAATTTGAGGATATGGAAAATGTTAAAGGAGAGAATTGTTATGGGAAAAGGATTTAAGAAATTAATGGCCATGGCAGCAGTTTCCGCTATGACTTTGACAACACTTGCAGGTTGTGGAAGTGAGGATGCCGGAAGTGCTGGCGGCGGTGATACACTTAAATGGGGTGTCAATTATGAACAGTCTGGTACAGCAGCTACTTATGGTACCAGTCATGTAGAAGGTATCAAACTGGCAGTGAAGGAAATTAATGCAGCTGGCGGTGTTGATGTCGGTGGTACTAAGAAAAAGATTGAACTTGAAATCAAGGACAACAAAACAGATGATACCGAAATGCCTCAGGTATATAACACTTTAGTAGAAGATGGGAATACGGTGATCTTAGGACCAGCTATTTCATCACTTACAAAACAGGCCTTCTCGATGGCAGAAGAAAGTAAGATTCCAACGATTTCAGCATCTGCTACTGATGATATGGCAACTTTTAAAGCAGATGGCAAAACCGTACAGTCTTATGGCTATAAGATCTGTTACTCTGATTCCTTCCAGGGAAATGCCGTTGCGAAAGCAGCTATGGATAAAGGCTTTAAGAAAGTTATCGTTTATGCCGATAACTCCAGTGATTATGCAAAAGGTCTGACAAAAGTCTTCACAACAAAATTCAAAGAATTAGGTGGAACAATTGTTGGTACCGAAAATTATCAGAAGGGTGATAAAGACTTTACTTCCATTTTGACAAAAATCAAAAATAAAGATTTCGATGCTATCTTTGTACCAGGGTATTATGAAGAAGCTAGTCAGATCATCAAACAGGCTCGTGAAAACGGTATTGATAAACCAATCTTAGGACCTGATGGATTTGACTCACCTAAATTGAAAGAAGTTGCCGGTGCGAAAGCATTGAACAATGTATATTTCACAACACACTTCTCATTGAAAGAAAACAACGATAAGATCAGTAACTTCCTGAAAGCTTATAAAGATGAATATGGTAAAGAACCAGATACATTTGCAGCATTAGGTTATGACTTGGCTTATTTCGTTAAAGCAGCTACTGAAAAAGCAGGAACCGATGATCCTGAAAAAGTAAATACTGCAATTGCTGAATACAAAGACTTCACTGGTGTAACAGGAACATTCTCTATGGATAAGGATCACACTCCTATCAAATCTATTAAATTAGTATCATTAAAAGATGGAGAACAGGCTTCTGTTGAAAACGTAGACGTAACCAAATAAGACTATGATGGAAGCACGTAAATAAGGTGAAAGAACACTTTCACCTTATTTGACGTTTTTAAGAAGAGTAAATTCGTATACGAAAGGGGTATAAATATGACAATATTTCTGCAACAGCTGATCAATGGATTATCCGTCGGAAGTATCTTTGCGCTGATTGCACTGGGATATACCATGGTCTACGGGATTATCAAACTGATTAACTTTGCCCATGGGGATATCTATATGCTGGGTGCCTATGTGGGATTCTTCGCCTCAACATCACTTGGCTTGGGCTTTTTTCCAACCATGCTGTTAGCTATGGTGATTTGTATGGTGGCAGGTGTCTTGATTGAGAAGATTGCCTATAAACCACTTCGCCATGCATCACGCATCACTTCACTGATTACAGCTATCGGTGTTTCTTTGTTTCTGGAATATGCCATGATGTACTTCATGGGACCAAATATCCGTACATATCCAGCTGATTTCTTCCCACGCGAGGTATATACCTTTGCAGGATTACAGATTTCTAATCATCAGATTCTGATTTTTGTGACATCAATTTTATTGATGATTGCATTGCAGCTGATTGTAAAGAAGACAAAGATTGGTAAAGCGATGCGTGCGGTATCTACGGATCCGGATGCAGCAGCTTTAATGGGTATCAATGTAAACAATACCATTTCTTTTACCTTTGCCTTAGGTAGCGCCTTAGCTGGTGCAGCAGGTGTTATGATTGGTATGTATTATAATTCTATTGACCCATTGATGGGAATGATTCCAGGCTTAAAAGCCTTCATCGCGGCTGTCTTTGGTGGTATCGGCATTATTCCGGGCGCTATGCTTGGTGGAGAAGCTATCGGTATCTTGGAAACCTTGGCAAGTGGTTATGGTTTCTCGATGATAAAAGATGCCGTTGTATATTTGATTCTAATTGTCATTTTAATCATCAAACCAAGTGGTTTGTTAGGTAAGAATGTCAAGGAAAAGGTCTAGGAGGTGTACGTGTATGAAAAGTCAATTTACAAAACGTAATCTCATCTGGACAATCGTTGTTTGTGTAATCTTCAGTATCTTTCAGATTGCTATTAGTGGCAGAATGATTCCAAACACATATCAGGTAGCCATTATTACGATTGGTATTAATATTATTTTGGCGTTAGGCTTGAATTTGATTATCGGCTTTACCGGACAGTTCTCGTTAGGACATGCTGGGTTTATGTCCATTGGGGCATATTCGGCAGCTATCGTATTGGCGAAAATGCCAAACTTAACCGGTTTATTTGTTGGTATGTTAGTAGGTATGGCGATTACGGCTGTAGTTGCTTTGATTGTTGCCATTCCAACCTTGCGTTTACGTGGGGATTATTTGGCAATTGCCACTTTGGGATTTTCCGAAGTTATCCGTATCGCTATTCAGAATATGGAAATTACCGGTGGAGCAGCTGGCTTAAGTAATATTCCTAAGCTAACAACATTCCCTCTGGTATTTGTGTTTATTGTTATTTCGGTAATAGTAATTCATAACTTTATTCGTTCATCTCATGGACGCGCTTGTATTTCTGTTCGTGAAGATGAGATTGCCAGTGAATCCATGGGGATCAATACGACAAAATATAAAACCTTAGCATTTGTCATTGGTGCTATGTTGGCAAGTATTGCGGGTGCTTTATATGCGGCTTACTTCTATGTTTTAAAACCAACAACCTTTGGTTTCATGAAATCTATTGATATACTGGTTATTGTAGTATTTGGTGGTATGGGAAGCTTATCCGGCAGTATCCTTGCGGCGATTGTTTTGGGTATCATCAACCTTACCCTGCAAAGCTATTCGGAAATCCGTATGATCCTGTATGCTTTAGCCATTATCGTGATCATGGTCTATCGTCCGCAAGGATTATTTGGCAGTAAGGAAGTTACCGATTTTCTGCCAAAGAAGTGGCAAAAGAAAAAGGAGGTAGACTAAGATGCCTTTACTTTCTGTAAAAAAATTAACGAAAAACTTTGATGGTCTTTGTGCCAATTCTAATATTAATATGGAAATCAATGAAGGTGAATTGGTTGGTCTGATCGGACCAAACGGTGCCGGTAAAACAACCTTATTCAATATGTTAACCGGTGTCTATGTGCCAAGTGAAGGTAGTATTGAATACACGAAAGATGATAAACCAATTAAATTAAACGGCATTAAACCATATAAAATCACTGCTTTAGGCTTAGCTAGAACCTTCCAGAATATTCGTCTGTTTAAGGATATGACCGTATTGGAAAATGTTCTGATTGCGATGAATAAAGATGTTGATTATGGCGTTATCACTGCCTTGTTGCGTCTTCCTAAGTATTATAAGAGTGAAATCGCCATGAAGAAAAAGGCGATGGAACTGTTAACAATCTTTCATCTGGAAGATAAATGTGAAGAGCTTGCCTGCAACTTACCTTATGGAGAACAGCGACGTTTGGAAATCGCTCGTGCGATGGCCGCTAAACCAAAACTGTTATTCCTAGATGAACCGGCAGCCGGTATGAATCCACAGGAAACTGCTGAATTAACAGAATTAATTCGCTTTATCCGTGATGAATTTCATATCAGTATCTTATTGATTGAACATGATATGTCTTTGGTCATGAATCTGTGTGAACGAATTTATGTATTAGACTATGGAAAAATCATCGCATCCGGTGTACCGGAAGAAATCAAATCCAATAAGCGTGTTATTGAAGCTTATCTGGGTGAGGAGGTATAGGCATGCTGAAAATCGAGAATCTGCATATTAAATATGGGGCAATCCATGCTGTAAAAGGCATTGATATTGAAGTTAATGAAGGTGAAATTGTTACCTTGATCGGTGCGAATGGTGCCGGTAAGACAAGTATTCTGAAAGCCTTGTCGGGCTTGGTAAAGCCAAGTGAGGGAACCATTACCTACGATGGCAAAGTATTGAACAAGAAGAGCGCACAGGATATAATGAAAGCAGGAATCTCCCATGTACCGGAAGGCAGACGTATCTTTGCCGATATGACGGTATTAGAGAACCTTGAATTAGGTGCTTATCAACGTAAGGATAAAGAAGGCATCAAGAAAGATCTGGAAGCTGTTTATGAACGTTTCCCTATCTTAAAGGATCGTAGTAAACAAGCAGCAGGAACCTTATCCGGCGGAGAACAGCAGATGTTAGCCATGGGCAGAGCCTTGATGGCAAATCCTAAGATCTTATTGTTAGATGAGCCTAGTATGGGATTGGCACCCATTCTGGTAAAAGAAATCTTTAGTATCATCAAGGATATCAACGCCAAAGGGACAACGATTTTACTGGTGGAACAAAATGCCCGTATGGCCTTATCCGTAGCTACCAGAGCTTATGTCATGGAAACCGGTAAGATTGTTATGAGTGGTACCGGACAAGAACTTGCGGATAGTGAAGAAATTCAGAAAGCATATTTAGGAGGATAAAGTATGTACGTAAAAAATCGAATGACAAAGAATCCAATATGTATTGATGTGAATGCGAAGATCAGTGATGTTGTCGACATCATGAGCGAAAAGAATCTGCACCGTATTCCGGTAGTCAGCGGCAAAAAATTGGTTGGCTTGGTTACGGAAGGTATGATCAGCAAGAAAGGTGCTTCTAAAGCTACTAGCTTGAGCATCTATGAGCTAATCTATCTATTATCTAAAACAAGTGTGGATGCCATCATGATTCGTGATGTGATTACCATTCATGAGGATCGTTTCTTAGAAGATGCGGCACTGTTGATGTTTAAACATGATATCGGTTGTCTGCCGGTTGTCAATGATGACAATGAGGTAGTTGGTATCCTAACTAGCAACGATGTGTTAAGCAGCTTCTTAGATATCCTAGGTTATCGTACAAGTGGCAGTCGCGTCTGCGTAGAAGTAAAAGATGAGCTTGGAACCATTGGTGAATTAAGCAAGATCTTTGTGCGCAACAATTGCAATATCACGCACTTAGGTGTGTATAATCAGCATAATGGATATTCTGAGTTGATTTTCCGTATTGATACATTCCAGACAGATAATCTGGAAAAGGATCTGACAGAAAATGGCTATAAAGTTTTAAGTATTACAAAGAATCCTGCATAGGGTTCTTTTCTTTTGCCTTTACTTACATGCAGGAGGCAAGGGAAAAATAAGGGAAGTTATAAAGAAAAAGATAGGATTATGGTCATGAACCTTGTGTATTTTGTATGTTTTCAGTAAAAATGAACTGCGTATTTTGTATGTCTTGGTGAGAATTCAAGTGCGTATTTTGTATGTCTTGGTGTTGCAGAACTACGTATTATGAAATGTTTACTAATTTATGTGCTTAAATTACCCTATCAAAATGCAATTTAAAAAGCTCAAGAATGCCCATAAAGATTAGGGTATCTTGAACTTATGAGATAGCGAGTTAATTATTTCTTTGCTTTATTTGTTAAATATAAAATACCTATACAAGAGGCTATGATAGGAGTAGAAACAAGCAAGGCATCAGCGAATCAAATGAGGGTAATAATCAGGAAGTGGAGTCCATTTCTCTAGATCCTTTTTTTAACCGATACCTTCATGGGGGGAGCTCTAAAAAGTTAACGGCATCTTTCTTTTTATGTTAATTTTACTACAATGATGATGTGAAAATAAAAAATATATTTTCATTCATAAAGGCTATTCCAAAAATAGAAAAGCGATGAACAAAGGCTTTCTTTTATTGAAAGTTTTCACTTGTGAAATATGGTGGTAAAGTTCTTTAGCATGATACTTTATTTTCTTCACTTTTTCCTATATAATGCTAAAGGATATTAGGAATGATGAAGAGGTGTAGTGTATGAATATCATTAAGAGAAGTGGAAAGGAAGTTGTCTTTGACGCATCAAAAATTGAGGATGCTGTCTGTAAAGCAAATCAAAGTGTCACCCATATTTACCAGATGAGTGGTGAACAGATTGCCCAGATCGTAACGAATGTAACGGCATATTGTCAGCATCTGAATCGCAGTGCTACCGTAGAAGAAATTCAAGATAAGGTAGAAGAAGAAATCATGAAGCAGTCGGCTTTTAAGGTAGCCAATAATTATATTACTTACCGATATAAAAGGGAATTGGTAAGAAAATCAAATTCAACAGATAAACAGATCTTAAGTTTGTTGGAATTTGAGAATGAAGATGTGGCACAAGAGAATTCTAATAAGAATCCTACCATTTCCAGCGTACAGCGTGACTATATGGCAGGAGAAGTAAGCAAGGATATTACGAAGCGTTTTTTATTGCCTCCGGAAATTGTAGAAGCACATGAAAAAGGTATTATCCATTTCCACGATTCGGATTATTTTGCTCAGCATATGCATAATTGTTGTTTGGTAAACTTAGAGGATATGCTGCAGAATGGTACGGTCATTGGGGAAACGATGATTGAAAAGCCACATAGCTTTTTAACAGCTTGTAACATCGCAACCCAGGCGATTGCGCAAATTGCCTCTTGTCAGTATGGCGGGCAAAGTATCACCATGTCACATTTAGCACCGTTTGTACAGATTAGCCGTGAAAAATTCCAAAAGGAAGTACGTCGTGAAATGGAAACAACCGGGGTACAGGTAAGCGATGAAATTATCAATGAAATTGCAGAGCTGCGTGTAAAGCGTGAAATCAAACAAGGGGTACAGACAATTCAATATCAGGTCATTACGTTGATGACAACGAATGGACAGGCACCATTTATTACCATGTTCATGTATCTGAATGAAGTACCGGAAGGAAGACTGCGCGATGATTTGGCTTTGATCATTGAAGAAATGCTAAATCAGCGTATTCAAGGTGTAAAAAATGAACAGGGCGTTTATATTACACCGGCATTCCCAAAACTGATTTATGTATTAGAAGAAGATAATGTGAGCGAAGGAAGCAAATATTGGTATCTGACAAAATTAGCTGCAGAATGTACGGCAAAACGTATGGTTCCAGATTATATTTCCGAAAAGATAATGAAACAGTTGAAGGATGGCAATTGCTATACATGTATGGGATGTCGATCTTTCTTAACTGTATATAAGGATGAAAATGATCAATATAAATTCTATGGTCGTTTCAATCAAGGTGTTGTAACCTTAAACCTAGTGGATGTTGCTTGTTCCAGCGGAAAAGATATGAAGGAATTCTGGCGTATCTTGGATGAGCGTTTGGCATTATGTAAGGAAGCCTTGATGTGTCGCCATAATCGCTTAAAAGGAACACCAAGTGATGTGGCACCTATCCTTTGGCAGAATGGCGCTTTGGCCCGTTTAAAGAAGGGAGAAACCATTGATAAATTGTTATTTAATGGATATTCCACGATTTCTTTAGGCTATGCCGGCTTATGTGAAATGACACGCTATATGACAGGAAAACCTCATACGGATCCAGAAGCCACTCCATTTGCGTTAGAGGTTATGCAGTATTTGAATGATGCATGTGCAAAATGGAAGGCTGAAGAAAATATTGACTTCTCTTTATATGGCACACCATTAGAATCTACGACATATAAATTCTCAAAATGTTTACAGGAACGTTTTGGCATCATTGAAGGTGTAACGGATAAAAACTACATAACAAATAGCTATCATGTCCATGTGACGGAAGAAATCAATGCATTTGATAAATTGACTTTTGAGTCACAATTCCAGAAGCTATCTCCAGGTGGAGCAATCAGCTATGTGGAAGTACCGGATATGAAGAATAATATAGATGCTGTTTTAGCGGTTATGCAGCATATTTATGATCATATCATGTACGCTGAATTAAATACAAAGAGTGATTATTGTCAGGTTTGCGGCTTTGATGGAGAAATCCAGATCATTCGTGATGAGCATAATAAGCTTATCTGGGAATGTCCACACTGTCATAACCGTGATCAGGATAAGATGAATGTTGCCAGAAGAACATGTGGTTATATCGGGACACAGTTCTGGAATCAAGGAAGAACACAGGAAATCAAAGAACGTGTCTTGCATCTGTAGGAGCAATCGCCATGTATTATGGAGCAATTAAAAAGTATGATATAGCCAATGGTCCCGGAGTACGCGTTAGTTTGTTTGTATCTGGATGTACAAATCGCTGTGCGCATTGTTTCCAACCGGAAACATGGGATTTTACCTATGGACAGCCATATACAGAAGAAAGTGAACAAGAAATACTGCAGGCATTGGCTTCTCCTTATATTAAAGGCTTAACAGTACTTGGCGGGGAACCGTTTGAATTCGAGAATCAAAAAGTGCTGGTAAAGCTATTAAGAAAAGTGCGCAAAGAATTGCCGGAAAAAGATATCTGGTGTTTTACCGGTTTTACATTGGATGAGGATTTAATTGTGCAAGGGAAACGATATGGTGAGGATACCGATGAAATGCTCTCACTTATTGATGTGTTGGTTGATGGACGTTTTATCGAAGAGTTAAAGGATATTACTTTACGTTTCCGTGGTTCTAGCAATCAGCGTCTGATTGATATGAAGAAAACCAGAGAGTGTCATCACATCGTATTAATGGATGAGAAAAGATAGTGTATATAACTGTGAGTGAAGCTGATTTGCTCACAGTTTTCATATTATCTTTGTGAAAAACTTTGATAAGAAAACTTTCTGTATCTTTTGTGATAAATATGATATAGTAAGTACTATCAAAAAGTGAGGTGCGTTATATGAAAAAATATATGTTATTTATCATACCGGTATATCTGGTATATGTTTTCGGATATTTCTATGTCGTATTACCGCCATTAAACTGGCATGCGCCAGAGTTTTGGCAGTTTCTGATTTTTACCGTAGGACCAATCTTAGTTATCACCCTGATTTTCTCTTTAACCAATCAGGGAATGCATGCATTTGATAGATTAAAAGGCAAATTCATGAAGCAGACGGTACATGATGCAACAGCAAAAACAAGCAATTGGAAAACCGCGGCAAAACTAAGTGCGATTGCTTTAGCCATCATGATTATCTTTCCTTTTGCGTCATCCTTAATCAGTTCAAAAATCTTCCATGCAAAAGAATATGCAAACCGTATTGTGGTGAAGGATGTAAAGTTTAAGGAAATTCCGGAAGTGGATTTCAAAAAGACACCCATCATTGATCGAGATAGCTCAATACGTCTGGGTGATAAGGTAATGGGCAATATGAGTGAATGGGTATCACAGTTTAATGTCAGTGATGAATATACACAGATTTCTTATAAAGACAGTGTGTATCGCGTGACCCCGTTAACCTACAATGGTTTCATTAAGTATTTTAAAAATAAAGGGAACGGGATTCCTGCTTATATCACGGTAGATAGTACAAGTGGAAAAACATCTTTGGTAAAATTAAAGGATTTGGGATTGGATGGAATGAAATATGTCCCATCGGCAATGTTTAATGAAAATCTTATGCGTCATTTACGTTTCCAACATCCAACTGAAATCTTTGGTTCTCCTTCTTTTGAAATTGATGAAAAAGGAAGACCTTGGTATATTTGTTCGACCTATACCTATAAAGGGGTAGGGGCGAAGAAGAGTGTGACAGGGGCCATTTTCCTTGATCCGATTACCGGTGAAAGTACAAAATATGATAAAGGAAAGATACCGACATGGGCTGACCGTATTTTCCCTGAATCACTGGTTATTAATGAATTAGATGAAAATGGTAGTTTGCAAGGCGGCTATTGGAATTCCGTGTTTGGACAAAATGGTGTGACCTTAACAAGTGAAGGCTATAATTATTTAGAAAAAGATGGCGATATTTGGCTGTATAGTGGCATTACATCTGCCAATGCCGATGAGTCCAACTTAGGCTTTGTATTAGTGAATCTGAGAACTCATGAAGCAATGAAGATTGCGACGGCTGGAGCAAATGAAACAAGTGCCATGAAGAGTGCACAATCCGAAGTGAAAAACTATGGCTATGAGTCTACTTTCCCATTATTGATCAATATCAAAGGCAACCCAGTGTATTTAATGTCATTGAAAGACAATGGCTTGATTAAGATGTATGCGACAGTTTCAGCCGTTGATTATCAAAAGGTTGCGACCGTATCCAGTGATGAAGGCTTGGATGCCTTGTTTAAAAAGACTTTGAACCTGTTAGGTACGTCCAGTGACAATATCAGTGCCGAAAGTATGAAGACGGCAACGATTGTTGTGAAATCTATTGAAAAACTAAATGTGGAAGGAAATACACAGTATTATATTCAGGCAGAGAACAATGAAATCTTTAAGATCACCTTTACAACGAAATATGAGAATCAGCTGGTATTCTTAAAACCAAAGGATAAGCTGAATATCACTTATGTTGATACGGAAGGAATTAAAACGATTAAAGAAATTAAATAAGCTAGGAAGTGGAGCAATCATCTAAGCAACAGGATGAAAGCTTCACTTTTTGTTATACCGGTATGCTTCAGCATCTCATACACTATGCAAAATACTGTAATCATGTTTCTTACTTTGAGTAGATGAGAAAGAGATCGATGATTCTATTAGAATACAAACAGAAAGCTCATAAGATACTTAAAATATGATGTTTCTTCCCAATGAGCAAGAATCAAATGACTATTTTCTTTGAACAACTGTTCATCGTCTGCGATATCTTGTATAATAATAGAAAGAAATAGGAGGCTGTTATGGAGCAAATAAAAGAAGAAAGTTTGGCGTTTTCACAATCACCGCTATGTCCGATTGCGGCAGATGTTATCAGTGATGGTGAAAGCATCTATTTCTATATGTATGATTTGGATTATGAACAACAGCGTTTAATTGCCCGCAGTGCGTGTTGGGTCAAAAATTTGAAAGCAGCACCGGATGCGTTTGATCAGGATGCGATTGCTAAGGATCATCAGCCTATGCTGCCAAAGCAATTTTTGCAGGATCCAACAGATATTTTACCTTGGGATGAAGACAATATTGAAATTGTTTGGAGCAAAGAAGGGCATATCGCAGCTTTATATTATCAAAAAGAGCTCTACAGCATTATCCCAAGCTGGGCTGATGGAAAAAGTTTTAGCGGGTATACTCGTAATTTGAAAGAAAATACGATGGTAGGATGGAAGCTGATGGATGCTTATGAAGCTTTAGCACCACGCATGCAGGCAGGTAAGGCCTTCTGGGCACAGGAATTTAATGAGGTATGGAAAGCTTATCATACACCTTACTTTGAAGATTTGTGTAAGATCTTTGGCAAGGCAAGCAACTGTTATGATTTGCATAAGGATCAATTTCCAAGCCGTCTGTTAATGACCTTTGAAAAGGATGAAGTCCTATATGCATTTACAATTGGTGTGGGAATGTTTGCGATGCCAAATGCAGATAGCTATTATGATGATTATGAATCTTATGCGCGTAGTGAGTTTGCTATCGCCTTAAGAAAAGAAGTATATAGCGCAGATGAGCAAATGGAAGTCTTTGCAAAAATTGCCGGTTTATGCGAGCTGCCTTGGAAACAAATGGATTGTCTGGCTGATCAGCATACCTTGGATATGCAGCTTCATGATACATCATATTGCATATTGTTAGATGATGATCATTTTGCCGACGCTTTAGCTTTATCAATTAAAAAACAAGGTGTTCATCTGACATGGATTCATCCAATTACACAAGAAGAGTTTAAACAAACAAAGGATGAACAGCAAAAAGCTGTTTTATTGGGAAAACTGATACAGGAACCCCATACACGATAGGAGGAACACATATGAAAACAATTGGATTTATTGGCTGTGGTAATATGGGAAAAGCTATGGTAGAAGGCATTATGAAGGCACAGTTAGTGGATGGCGATCATATGATCGTCAGTAATCAGCATCCAGAGAAACTGGAAACATTAAGCAGAACTTATGATTTGTATATTAGTGATAATGAAACCGTAGCCTGCAATGCGGATATTTTATTTCTTGCTGTCAAACCGCATATGTATGGCAAGATCATTGAAGAAATACGAGAGCATGTGAAACCAAATGCAATCATGGTGAATATCGCTGCCGGTGTTACCTTAGCAGATCTGTATGCAATGTTTCATCGTAAGGTGAAAGCGGTAAAAGCAATGCCCAATACCCCTGCTTTTGTTGGTGAGGCAATGAGTGCACTAGCGTTTGGAGAGATGATGAGTAAGGATGATAAAGAAGATATCATTGATATCTTTGAAAGCTTTGGACAATGTGCAGAAGTACAGGAGTCAATGATGGAGGCGGTAACGGTAGTCAGCGGTTCTTCACCGGCATACATGTTTATGATTTTGGAAGCTATGGCAGATGAGGCGGTGTTAGAGGGCATGCCGCGAAAAGATGCTTATAAATTTGCGGCACAAGCCATGCTTGGTTCTGCTAAAATGTTATTAGAAACCGGGAAACATCCCGGGGAGCTTAAAGATATGGTTTGTTCACCGGGCGGTACGACCATTGAGGCTGTCATGAAAATGGAAGAAAAAGGTTTGCGTAGTGCCATCATGGAAGGTATGCGAGCTTGTGCGGATAAAAGTCGTAAGATGACAAAGAAATAACGAAGTTAGGGATGAAGTAATAGCATCCCTTTTTTGATGTTTGTGACCATGTTGCCTAAGGTATTTACCAAACAGTAAGAGCTTAGATATCTTTGCTAAGTCTTATGATTAGGTAACGTTTAGGAAGATCCCTAATTATGTCCTTTTTTTACATGAAATAAGGGCGTTCATCTCTTATACTATAAGGGAAGAAAGGATCGGTAATGATGATGTCATTACGATGGTGATGAAGATGATAGAATCAAGATGTGGTATCTGTTGCAGCAAGTGCAAATTTCAAAACACGATGAATTGTGCCGGTTGTTTACAAATTTCAAAACCATTTTGGGGAGAACAATGTCCGGTAAAAAGCTGTGTTGAAGAAAAAAAGCTTGCCCATTGTGGAGAATGTGCGCAATTTCCATGCGCCTTAGCAAAATCTTTTGCTTATGATGAAAAGCAAGGAGATCAGGGAGAGCGTTTGCGCAATTGTCAAAAATGGCATGCGATGCAAGGCGAAAAAGGGTAGAGAATACTCTATACATATGTAAACACTCATTATTCATGAAAAAGAGCCGTATGATCACTTATACGACTCTTTCTCTATATAGGTTGCTTTTTGCATCAGCATCCGAATTTAACTGTTTTGTATCTTCTTATATAATGCCTGAAATTCTTCTTCCTCTCTTAGATAATCCAAATCTTTATCGTCTAAGAGCTGTAACAGTTGTTCCTTTCCCATAATGGTAGGTAAGCTGTTTTTATCCAATGCAATCTCTTGAAACCAAAGTGTTTGTTTCAACAAAGCTTCTTTGCGTTTTGCGATCTCATCCCAATGCAACAACATATCCACATAGCGTTTTACATAATACAAGGCTTCTTGTTTATCTTCATAATAACCTTCTGTAATCGGCATAAAGGAAATATCCTCTTCCATATGAAAGATTGTTTGTAGCGCCTTTAGTAAATCTAGATAGGCTTTAATTTCTTCCTTCTTATGTGTGTTTCTGGCAATGGTTGCTAAGGACATTATATTCATGCAGATGGCATGATAATGCTGATATAATTGTTCCTGCAATAATTTATTTGCCTTTACATAATCCTTTTGCATTAAGTAAATGCTTGGCAACATGGATATTGGATCAAAATGCTTTGGAAAGCTTTCTAACAGCTGTTCTGCCTTGTCGTATTTTTCTTCCATCATATAAAAATCCACAAGAAAAATAACAGCTCCTTCCTTGATAGGATCGCTGGTACTGTTGATGAGTTCTTCACATAATTCTTTCGCAAATGTTTGATAGACAGCACCATTCTTTTCACCGCCAAACATCATGACATACATCGTATTTGACACAATGCGCAATTTCAGTAATTCACTGTTTGGATAGGTATACAGCAATTCTTTCGTATAGGCAAAAGCTTCTTCAAAAGGAACGCTTTGATACATTTCCAAAGCTTTTTTAGCCATTTCTACAATTTCTTCTTCACTTGGTTCACTTTCAAAATTAAGTAATTCGTCCGTACTCACATGGAAGATTCGTGCTAAAATAGGAAGAAGAGTAATATCGGGATAAGAAAGGTCATGTTCCCATTTACTAATCGCTGCACTGCTTACTTTGCAAAGCTGGGCAAGCTGCTCTTGTGTCAGCTGTTTGTGTAAGCGCAATTCGCGTATTTTATTTCCTAAACTATATTTCATATAAACCTCTTTCTATACATGGCCTTGTATGGTTTTATTATAGTTGAGCAAAAGCACAACGACAAGCGAGTATTTGTTAAGTTTTTTATGAAAATTTCAACTGTTAGTTGAGAAAGGAGCATTCTATGGCTGTTTATGTGATGAGTGATGTGCATGGATTAAAGGATCGCTATGATCGTATGATGGAAAATATTCATGAAGAGGATACTTTGTATATCTTAGGAGATGTGATTGATCGTGGTCCTGATGGTATCGTTATTTTACAGGATGTCATGCAACGTAGCAATGTGAAGATGCTGATGGGAAATCATGAATATATGATGCTGCAGTATTATCAGGCATTAAAAGATGAAAAAATGGATTTATACGATAAGATGTTAATCCTGGATCGTTGGCAGCGTAATCACTGCCAGGTAACTATTGCCCAGTTTCAAAAGCTGACAATAAAGGAACAAGAAGAAATCTTATCTTATCTAGCCGATCTTCCACTGGCTTATTGTGATGTACATGTGCAAGAGCAGCAGTATTATCTGGTGCATGGTTATCCTTGCATGCAATTTCAAAGTGGCTGTGTAAGGATGAAAGATCTGAAAGATACAGAGGTGTGTGTTGAGGATTTTGTTTGGGAGCGAATCGAAAAAGATGAGGCATTTTTTAATGATCGTTGCGTAATTTTAGGACATACGCCTACCTTATATTTGCAAGATAGCAGACCGTACACGATATGGACAGGAAATAGAAGTATAGAAGATGCACATGTGATTAATATTGACTGTGGGTGTGCGGCAAATAATGCATATACACAATTAGCATTGTTGCGCTTAGATGATCGAAAAGTATTTTATTTTTAAAAGGATATGATTCTTACATGGTATTCTCCTGGTATTGATAAAAATAGAATTAGATGGCAATACAGCTTTTCTGTTATTTAAAATTCATTAGTATATAAAAGCGTAAAGGTGCAAACGTAATTCATGCACCTTTTATTATTTTTCTATTGTTTATATTTTTCTAGTATTTATATGGTTGTTAGGAGTGAGAAATTTTTTGTGTATATTGCTGAAGCACTTCTTCTAAGAAAGCTTTCGTTTCTTCATAAGAGTAAACCAAGTCTGTTTGCATAAGATTGGAGAGGAAATCATGAATGCTGTTATTAAAACTGTTTTCATGAAAGAAGAAGGTATTTTCTTCGTCACCTTCACCAAAATAGAAAATGATGGAAGTGGGTGAATAACAGCTAATTGATAGAGCACTTTCATAAGAAAAATAGTCTTCTTTCAAAAGGTAATCACTACGGTTGGTGTTGGTATTTTGCTGCATTAATGCTTTTAATACTTCTATGCGTTCTTCCATGGTTACAGGCTCTATCAAGAAGGTTGGAATTTGTAAATCACGTCCATCCTCCATAAAACGCAAAACTCCCTGTTTCGTATAATAATTTATGGCGCAAGGCATTTGTGCTAAAGTTTCTGCATAATGAAATAAACTTTGCATAAAAGATGTGTCCTCTAAATATTCCTTGTGTACATAACTTAATAATTGTTTTGTATTCATATATTTTAACAAACAGGGACCATAAATTAGAAAATATTGGATATCATTTTTATTATGCTGAGTAAGTCCGTTAGCATATGGAAGAAAGAAATTTGTATTTTCATATGTATGGATTAATGGCTTAGCTTTTCTTTTTTGTTCAAAAAAGAGATTTTTATAAAATGATATGATTTCTTTATCGAAAGAAATCAAAGCTCTGGCAAAGTTTTCTTGAAAATTGATAATGATGTTATCATCAATATAAAGCCCTGGTAGTAATGATTGCGCTATTTGATGTTCAAGATGTCCTTGATAAATAGCCATTGGCATATAATGCATATTTGCAAGAATTAAAGGTAAAATATTTTTGCTAATAATAAGATTTTTTATTTGATACTCTTTATTTTCATTTGCAGCTTGATAATAAATGATATGTTCTAGATGAATAGTATGAAGACCATACAGCTGTGATGCAATAGTTTCAAAAAGGATAGGTGTATTTTGAGCAATCAAGTATATCTGCTGTTCTTGCGATGGCTTTGCTTTTACATTATTCAAGGCATTCTGTAAATAATATAAAACAGAGCTTTGTCCTTGAACAGGAAACGTACCTTTTGAGGCAACTTGCGCCGTTATGTTTGTTGATATGGGCTGTACAGGTTGTGCTTTTTGAAACTTTTTTATGAACTCAAGCACACAGAGCATCTGTTCATAGTGCTTTTCTCCTAACTGTTCTATTTTATATAATTTTCGTAATTCCTGTTCTTTTTCCCATGGCAGATTCAATTCTTCCAATATACCGATAAATTGCTCTTCGTTGTTTATAAACCGTTCTCCGATTAATATTTTTTGTAAATGTGTACGGTTGAATCCAGCTAATTTCGCAAGCTGGCTTACATTAAGATGACTGTTATGTACACAGTCGGCTAAATAGTCCGAAAATTTACTCATAAGATATCCCTCGCTTATTCTTTTATTATAGCAAATAAAATTCATAAATAAGATTTTTCATGATACAAATTCGTGTCACACAGTATGTCACATCTGTGATGTATCTATAATCTGTATTATCATTTAAGTAATAAGGCGATAGCTGTTAAGTATTGTTATCAGAAAGATGGCTATGTCAATGGAGGGGAAACGTTATGAAAAAAGTATTAATTGCTATTTTTACTATAGCTTTAACGCTGGGATGCTTTTATTCAACCTACAATGAAGTTGGAGTAAAGATAGAAGCTGCAATAAATACAGTGAGATTATCAAACAGTTCAGGGGGTGTGAATTTAAAAGGATGGAATGAAAAAGAAGTAAAAGTTTTAGGAAAATATAAGAATATCATTGCGCCGAAAAGTAATGCATATGTAAAAGTAGAAAAAGGTTATGGAGAAGGTTCTTATAATCTTATTGGTAAGAAAGTCGGCACAACAACATTGACTTTTAAAGTAGATGGAAAAACATTAAAATATAAACTCTATGTTTATTCTTTAACTGCAACCTATGGGAAAGAAAGTGGGAATGTAGTCTATCTGGGTCAAAAAGTGAAGTTAAAAATAAAGGGCAGTAATTATGGAAAGCTTCAATTTAAGGTAGATAATCCTAAGGTAGCATCCATTGATAAAAATGGAGTTATAACAGCAAAAGGATATGGGGATAGTTGGGTTAATATCATATGCCATGGTAATGTAGATTATCCTGGGAATGGAACATCAATTCAGTCAAAAATTATTGTAACCGATAAAATAAGTGCTGAGGCAACTAAGTATGCATTAGATAATGTAAATGGTTCAAAATATTCTACAAAAAAGAGAATGCAAAAGGGTTATTATGATTGTGCATCTTCTATATGGAGAAGCTATCATGCGGCTGGATTAGATATTGGCTCGGCATCTTTAGATCCAGCAGGACTAGCTAAATATTTAGATAGCCACGGAAAGACAATTTCTTATGAAGAATTACCAGATAATAAACTACATGCAGGTGATGTGATTTTCTTAAAACTAATTGATGAAACAAACGGAAAGTTTAAAAATATTTTTTGGACACAGCTTTATTTAGGTGGAAGCTCTAAGATGGAATCTTATGAACAATACGGCTTTTTTTCACATCCTTATGGTGGAGGCTCGCAAATTGTTCTGATTGCTCGTCCTACAAAGGCAGTACCTAGTAAATCAGTAACTTTAAATAAAACAAGCATTACCTTAGGGATTAAAGAAAATTATAATTTATCTGCTAAGATGAATCCAAGCTATACAACAGATAAAATAACATGGAAATCAAGTAATAAGAAGGTTGTTTCGGTAAACAGCAAAGGGGTCTTGAGTGCAAAAGGCAAAGGTACAGCATATATAACTGCAAAAACATCAAGTGGGAAAACAAAACGTTGTAAAGTCACGGTAAGAAAAGCACCAATATCAGTAAAACTAAATGCAAAGAAAAAGACCTTAAAGGTAAAACAAAAATATCAATTAAAAGTAGCATTATCATCTGGAAGTGCAAGTTATAAAAAAACATATAAGAGTAGTAATCAAAAGGTTGCAACGGTAAGTAGTAGTGGGAAAATAACTGCTAAGAAGAAAGGGACCGCAACAATAACAGTAACAACATTTAATTCAAAAACAGCTAAAATTAAGATTACAGTAAAATGATAGGCTGTTTTGATAAAGGGGATGATATAACGAATATAAAAAAGTTTCTATATATAGAGAGCGAGGGGTTGATATGAAAAATGTAGAAATTAATTTAAAAAAGTTTAAAATTAAAAAAGTATTTGTATCTTGCTTAGTGTTGTTAATGGGCTTATCGGCAACTGATGCTAGCCATATAGAAGCTACCACTAAGAGTGGGAATACCGCTTCTGCTAGTACAAAAGTTTGTCAATATGATAATGAAGATCATGAGATTTATTGTGATTTTTTCAATAATTATACTTACTTCGATGAATATTTTAATTATGATAGGACTGGAAAAGTACATGGTAAAAATGGTATTCATGGGACAATTTCTTCAGTGAAATCTGGTTTAGATAATACGAATTTCATGGTCGAATATTCTAATTATTATAATTATACAGCGACTGGAGAAGTACAAAAAACTTCAAATCAGTGGCTTAAATATGCAATTGAAGAATATAAGATGGCAAAACAAAAAAATAAAATAAATGCTTTTGTTTTACCATCAAAGGCCATTGCAAAAAAATGTTTTGGCAGCGGTAATGATGCTTATTGCGTTGAAGGGAAATATTATTCTGATTTAGTAGATGGTGAAGATGCATATTATATGTTTGGCGGTAAAATTAAAATACATGACAAACATCCGACAACGTTTACATCAACAGAACTTAAAGAATTGAAAAAAATTAATATCCCTATTATTTTTTATTCAGGAAGATATGGTGGAGAGCTTACTGATTATAATATGACCTTTAAGAAAATCACTAACACCGATAATTCTTTTAAACCTTCAGCACATGATCAAATAACGAATGCACAATTAAATGCATATCTAAAAGATCGTAAAGTAAATGACGCATATAAAATAGAAGTAAATATGAATTCAAAAGTAATGCCAGGCACTGCAGATATTTATATGCGTGCAGAGAATCTTGCGGATGGCAATTATAATTTGTATAATTTTGATCCAAAAACAAAAGTAATAACGTATTCTGGAAGAGCTGTGGGAAAGAACAATGTATTATTTTTAACAACAAATCAAAAAGGTTTCTTTTTTCTGACCAAAGAAAAAACAGCTACTGCTACGGTGAAAGGTTATACAGGAACGTATGATGCTAAGGCGCATGGTATTACTTTGAGTGGCTATCCAACGGGTAGTAGCATACATTACAGAACAAGTCCTTCTGGCGTATGGACAACAAAGAAACCATTACGAGCCAGTGCAGGAACGACAAAAGTATATTATAAGATTGAACATCCTAATTATAAAGCGATAACGGGAAACGCTAATATAACGGTGAAGCCAGTCAGTCTGCTTCCTGCCACGGTAGCAACCATCCCAAATAAAACGTATACAGGAGGACAGATAAAACCTTCTGTGACAGTCAAGCTAAGCAAAAAAACTTTAAAAGAAGGAAAAGATTATAAGTTATCTTATACTAAAAATACAGCGGTTGGTAAGGCAACAATCCAAATCACAGGTATTGGAAATTATACAGGATCAATAAAGAAATCCTTTACAATTGTAAAAAAGAATATATCAGGGTTAAGTTATTCAGGTTTAACAACACGCTCTTATACAGGGAAGAGAATGAATCCGGCAGTAGTTATAAAATATGGAAAGACGACATTAAAAAGGGGAAAAGATTATACTGTCAAATATGGAAAAAACACATCTGTTGGTAAGGGAACTGTACAAATAACCGGAAAAGGTAATTATGCCGGCACGGTTGTGAAAAGCTTTAAAATTGTACCGAAAGCACCAAGTGTAAGTGTTAAGGCGGCAAAGGGAAAGCTTCAGGTAAGCATGAAAGCCGTTGGTGCCAGCGGTTATCAGATTGCATATGCGACAAGTAGCAAGGGGAAATGGAACTATACGATGAGTGGCAGCAGTAAAACGATAAAGCTTTCGCGAAATAAAACGTATTATGTAAAGGTAAGAGCCTATAAAACAATAGATGGAAAGAAATGTTATGGTTCTTATAGTAGCTTAAAGCATGTGAAAACAAAATAAGCAGAAGGGATGATAAAGGGAGCTGGGCTCCCTTTTCCTATGCTTCATGCTAAGGTTTTGGATTTGTAATAACGATTACATAATTTCACAAGATTACTTGACATATCTTGCCAGGGTTTAGTGATATACTGACAATAGAGATCACAAGGAGGTTTCTATATGAAATGGAAATTGACTCATAAACATGAACATGACATCATTGAAAATGAAGGAGGAAAAACATTAAGTTATAATCCCAACCTAGGTATACAAATAATTGAGCAGGATGGCTTTGCGTTTAAAGATCTGAATCAAAGTGGCGAATTAGAACCATTTGAAGACTGGCGCTTACCACTTACGAAGCGGGTCATGGATTTTACAAATCGTTTTGTATTATGGCAGGAGGAAGATCAGTTATTTTATCGCAAAGGACGTATTGCGATACCAAAAGAAGTGTATGCTGAAATACGTCAACATGGAGAAGAAACCATGCAACTTCATAATGGGGATATGGTGGAAGAGGATTTGGAGTATTTAAAGAAAAATGATCTCATAGCTGTTTTGTTGTTGATGTTTGATAATGATCGAAATACCGGAAAAGAGGATTATCTGCTGCAGCTGATCATTCATAGTATGGAGCTTGGTGTTTTAGAAAATATTATGTATTCCATTTGGGAAGCCGTTAGAAAATTTCTTCAAAATCGCGATTTGCAACAATTTTCTATGATATCCACCTTACCATAAACGTTTAGATCATAAATAAATAATGGGCAAGAGACTGAAATCTTGCCTTTTTTTAATCGATTGTATGAGAAATATTGCCATGTACCTGAAATGAAGCTATAATAATCCTATTAAAGGCGTAATTGGCCTTAGGAGGGGAATAACATGAAAATATGCAAGAAGCTTATTGGCTGTTTGATGAGTCTATTTATAGTGTTTAGCATGATGGGACCAGTACAAGCAGCAACGATGGAAAGCCAAAGGAATGATGTTAGTGTTTCAAAGATTTCATTTAATTATATTTCAAAAACACTTTACACAAATGAACATTTACAATTAAAAGCTACACTAACACCTAGCAATGCAACAAACAGTGCGATTACATGGTCTTCTAGCAATACCAAAGTTGCATCCGTAAACAGTACTGGTTTGGTTTACACAAAAGCACCTGGTACTGCTACGATTACCGCAATGACCTCAAATGGTATTACAAAGACTTGTAAAATCACCGTTCTTAAAAGAGGTTTAACAACGACCAGCGCATCACTGTATGTAAAAGGAACGACCAAATTAACGTTTAAGGGATCTTATGGAACAGTAACATGGTCATCTGATAAAAAAAGTGTTGCGACAGTAGACAAGTATGGGAAAGTAACAGCTGTAAGACCCGGTACTGCTTATATTACGGCGAAATCAAAGACGGCAATTTCTAGATGTAAAATCACAGTGAAACAGCCAGCTTTGAATAAGCATTCTGCATCTTTGTATTTAGGTTCTCATATGACACTGAAAGTAACTGGTGGAACCGGTGCGATTACTTGGACATCTTCCAATAAGAGCATTGCGACAGTAAACAGCAAAGGGTATGTCACAACGAAAAAAGCTGGAACTGTTTATATTAAGGCAAAACGTAATGGTTATACTGCTCAGTGTAAATTAACAGTGAAAAAACCTAGCGTGAATGCAACCAGCAAGAGTATCTATACTGGATTTTATACAACCTTAAAAGTAAATGGCGGTACAGGTAAGATTACCTGGTCTTCATCAAATAAAAACATTGCTACGGTAAATAGCAGTGGCCGTGTGGTTGGTAAAAAAGCCGGTACGGCATATATTTACGCGAAACGAAACGGGTATACGACAAAATGTAAAGTCAGCGTAAAAGAAAACGCAAAATCTTATAATGTTTCCACCAATGTATTTGATTATGATCGTGGTGAACCTTCGGTAGCAGTTAGAAAAGTTTATTATAGTGGTGGAGCTTTACGATTAGATACTTATGTGGTCAATAATCGTATGACAACGGTTAAGAACTTTAAGAAAATTAATTTTAAAATTTATGATTATACAGGTAAATTAATAGCGAATCAAACTTTTACTAATTTTGCTTTAAATATTAATCCATATAGTTATAAGAAAATAACCTTTAAGTTCTCATCAGCAGGAACTTTGAAAAAGGGTGCATTACTTTATAAGGGCATCATAGGATATTATGAAGGCTCTTACACATACACTTACTAGTCGAATTTAAGAAGGAGAGATCCTTCTTTTTTTATAAATTCAGATACAAAAAAAGAGGATACCATATACCGTTTGGTACCCTCTGCATAACCTAATCATTTATGAGACTTGAATCATCTCAGATAAATGCAGTGAATAAATATAGCAAGCAATCTTACTGTTTGGATATAGCGTGTTCATAGCCTTTTGATACAACAGTAACTGTTCTCGATATCTTGTTATTAACTCATCAGCTGAAAAGATGGCATCGGTTTTAAAATCGATAATGGTAATACCGTTCTCTTGTATTGCCACAAAATCCATGAAACCATGTAAGACTTCCTCACCATCCTTCACCATGAAAGGAAGCTCATAATAACAGGTGGTTTTCAAGCATCGCTGAAAGACTTCGTTTTCATATAAGTCATGCAGGCGCTTAACATCTTGTTCAGACAGCGTTATGTGCAGACGTGCCGCACATTGCCGAATTGCGGTATCTTCGTATGTTGAATTGCCCAAGGCTTCAATCATCTTATGCATCATCGTACCATACTGCATACCTTTTGGCTTTTGCAGGGTAATTGCTATATCTGTAGCTTTTTTCGCAGAAGCTGTCGCAAACTGTAAGGTTTCCACCTCTTGATGATAAGGCTGTATGTGATATTGAGGTTTTATCGGTTCTTGAAGAGGAAGACTTTGCCACAGGGTATGTACTTCTTTGATGGTGAAAAGGTCATTTGGATGTTGCAGAAAGGTTTGTAAGAGCCAGGAGGTATAACCGCCACGATCGTATATAGAAGAAGTCGTTAAAGGCTTATTATATTGTTCAAGGTCTAAAACACAGTCTACGATATGCATTTGTTGCTGAGCACGTGTCGTTGCCACATAGAGGATACGCATTTCTTCTTCTAGCTCTTCTTTATCTTTTTTATGCTCCATGGCGATACGAGGAATCGTTGTTCGTACATAGCGTTCAGGCAGTTCCATTCGTTTTAAGGCAATTCCCAGTTCACTGTCACAGATACATAAATCTTTAAATTCAATTGCTGTCATGGCATCATTTGACCATAAGAAGACAACCGGAAACTGCAACCCTTTTGATTGATGGATGCTCATGACACGGACGACATCAGCTTTACTGCCAATCGGTATTGCCTCTGCTGTTTGAGCATCTTTAATCTGTTCAATCTGATTCAAAAACGCATGAATGCCCATGGCTTGCTGTTGTTCAAAGGTTGCTCCTTTTTCAAACAATAGATCTAAATTGGTTTTTTCCTGCACGCTTGTATGCAGTGCATAATAATTATTTTGCTCATATAAACGATTCAGCGTCTTTGTAAGGGAACAACCAAAGCATTCTTTGCGTAATTCTTCGAAGGCCTGAAAGCCGGGAATAGGATGTTCCTTTAAATATGCATAAAAACTAGATTCATATACCTTATGTGCAGCTTGTTGACTTGCCTTTTGTGCCTCTTGACGTTTGGCCAGCTTGCTTTGGGCAATTTGTTCTGCACTACAAGGGAATAAAGGAGATAGTAAGATGGCGATTAAGGCGATATCATTATGCGGATCTTCGATGGCGCGCAAGGCACTTAGCATCAGCGATACGGCACTGGATTGGTAGAAACCGGATTTCACATCAATAAAATAAGGAATATGCAGTTCATCAAACACTTTCTTCATATTTTCTTTACGAGCATTTCCTCTCACCAGTACGACAAAATCCTTCCATTGACGCTGTTCTTTTTCACGTATTTCTAATATCTGATTGGCGATATAGCTGGCCTTCAGATCATTTTTAGCGAGAATCAACGCATTGGCCTTCTTGATCTCATCATGAAAGATGGCATGAAAACAGATTGGCACATTGTCTTGCAATTGTTCTGCAACGCCGGTTTCTACATCATCTGCATCGGCATAGCGGCAGGAGAAACCATCTAAATTCATTAACTGTTTGAATAAGAGGTTATTAAAATCAACGATCATTTTTTTCGAACGATAGTTGTTTGATAAATAGATGACTTCATCATAGATACCCTGTTGTTCAATGATACCGCGCATTAAAGAAGGTTTGGCATGTCGGAAACCATAAATGGATTGTTTAATATCACCGACACGAAAGACATTATTTTCACGGCAAATGGATTGAACCAGGGTATTTTGCACATCATTGCTATCTTGAAATTCATCTACCATGATTTCAGTAAACTGCTCACGATAGCGCTGTGCTACCTGACCATCTTTACACTGCAAGATTTCCAGTGCATAATGCTCCATATCGTCAAAATCAATGACTGCTTGTTCTTGTTTTATACGCGCATAGCTCCTTCGATAATCCTTGACCATTTCAATCAGCTTTCGAACGTAAGGCTTTAATGCTTGCATATCCTTTATGAATTGTTGCTCACTGAATAAAAGTCCTAATAAACGATCTTCTAATTCTTGTGATTGTTTACGCAAATGAACATATTCTTTATCCTCTTTATCCGGAGAGGGAGGAAGGATTCCATGGGCAATGGATTGAAAGGCTAAACGAAAGCCTTCATAATCACGTTTGGCTAAGGTTTCTTGTAAAGATGGCAAAGCCTGTACCTTTTGTTCTACTAATGCAGCTTTTTTTACTTCACTGTCATAGCGGTAACGATAAAGTTCCTGAATGCGCAAGATGCCTTCTTCATAACGCGAACATTCTACTGCTAAGTAGGAAAAGAAGTTTTCTTGTATGGCAATGGGCAGATCCTGTATATGCTTGATATTATCATAAGGGATGAGCAAAGCATTTAACCAGTCATCGGAATTTGCCTGTGAGGATGCCATGACAGCAAGTGAGGTAATCAGCTTGCGCAGTGCCTCATCATTTTCACTGCGTGAGGAAAACATGGCACAAAGATCAATAAAAACTTTATCCTGTTTGGCATATTGGTTTTGAAAAGCTTCTTCTAATGCTTCTCCCTGATATAAGACCATCGTTCCATTATCCATGATGTTGGTGATGCGCGTAGCATCTAGGCCAATCATATAGTAATACTCTTGTAAAATGGATAAGCAGAAAGAATGGATGGTTGAAATATGGGCAGTTTGTATACTTGTAAGCTGGCGTGTGATGTAAGCACGTTCCTCAGGATCCTTTGTTTCTTCATAGGCTTTCTGTAAAGAAGCAGCCAGTCGCTTTTTCATTTCACTGGCCGCCGCCTCCGTAAAGGTCATAGCCAAAATGGCATCAATCGGAACACGATCTTTTACCACCAGATCCATTAAGCGGGCAATTAATACCGTGGTTTTACCACTGCCGGCAGAGGCGGATACCATGATGTTTTTATCTTTTGTCTGAATAGCTTTCAGCTGTTGGGGATTCCAATTAGGCATCTTCATCCTCTCCTTTCCGATAGAGGGAATCATCTGTTTCAACCATGGCTTTGCGTTCAAATGGCATACCATGGAAACGGCAGATAGCATGAAAATCACAGTATAGACAGGCATCTTCACTTGGTTCTATGACGATATCACCATCCAGCATACGTTTGGCTAATTGCTGATATATGCTCGTGAACCAGCGTTCTATGCTATGTAAGTCGTATAATTTACTTGCTTTGATGAGCTGGTCTTTATTGCAGCGAACACCGCTCACATGCGTGCCTTCATCATCTAATAAGGATACATTCGGATACATCGTCCATCCATGTATGCGATGCGTTTTGATGATGGCATCTTGTAGATCTGCTTTTTCAATCGGTGTATAGGTAACCGGCTTGCGGCGCGATAGCTTACCTGCCGGATGGGGAATATTTTCATTTTTTAATGATAGATAATAAGCTCCCATAATTTCTTTTTGTTCCAGTTTGGCCATGACGATGGAATAGGTTAAAAGCTGTAACTGCATTGCCGCAAATACTTTTGTTTCCGATAGTGTTTTTGCACTGCTTTTATAATCCAGAATGCATAGGATATCATCATATACATCCAAACGATCAATGAAGCCATGCAAAGCCAGTGTGACATCCGATGTTACAGGTATTTCATATTGAAATTCGCGTTCTTGTTGCCAGGGCTGGAAATGAGAATGTTCCTCAAAAGAAGCTAAACGTCGCAATGTCTGCATCATGCTGGATTCGATACGGATACGTAAAATCTGTAAGCGGGTACGCATGTCCGAAAAGACTTCTTGAAGGGCGTCTATTTCCTTGTCAATCAAGGCGGTAAGCGTTGTTTCACATACACTTGTATAGGCTTTCCCCTGTTGCTTAGTCAAGGTTTCTAACAGATAATGTGAAAGGGTTCCCATATAAGAATCCGCAAAGCCTAGTTTCATAGGTTCTCTAATACCTAACCCATAACGCAGGAAATATGAAAACGGACACTTTACATAGCGTTCAATAGAAGAGATGGAACCTTTGATTTGCTGATTGCGAACAAACAGCGCATGGGCTGTTTGCGAAGTAATGGTCAGCGCAATATCTGCTTTTTCATACATTTCCTGTAAAGGATAGGGTTTAGCTCTTTCATCAAACATTTGTTCTATTTCCAAGGCAGCTTCTAAAGATTTTCCTTCATACGTACCTAAGGGATAGGATATATAGAGATGTTGGCTGCGGTTTAGCAGCTTACGTAACTGTTTCAAATGCAATTGATAGCGATGTTCCATGCTTGGATAAGGCAGGGTTTCATAATAGTGCTCATCAAAGATACCACGTTTCGCCATAAAGGCAGGATATTGATTTTGTGTAGCGCCTAGTAAGAAGTGATGTTTTCTGGTACAGGATCCCTGTTTCAGTGAGGTGACACTGACGCCTTGCAATTGATGAATCGTGGAATGTACAGTAATATCCGCTAATAACTGTAGTAAAAAAGTGATATCATCCTTTTCCTTTATATATGGATATACTTCATTGATAACGTTCATGACATCTTGTAAAACCGCACTTTGCTGCATATCGTTACCCAGGCTGTTTTTTAAAAGTTTTAATACGGTGAGTAACATTTCTTCATAAGAAGCTGGATGCATGAGTGGTCGTAATTGTTCAGCGATATGCTGTCGGGCAATTTCTGCACGTTCCTCTATTTCTTTCAGCTTTGCCACATCTGTTTCATTCAGAATATGAGAAGTGGTGGAAAGTGTTTGTAAATGATCAAATGGCTGAAAGAAGTCTTTTTGATAAATTTGTAAATATTGCAGTAAGGAGGATAAAGTTTCCTCATGAAAGATACCACAATCTAAGCAGGCCAATAGATGTTCTTGCGTTGGCTGTAAATAATAATTCAACAGCATGTGTGCGCGTTTGACAATAATGCTGCTGGCAGCGGATGCCACAAGGTTTGTATAAGGGATATGATAGCGGTTAAAGATTTGTTTCAGGATGGGGATATACGAGGTATCTGCCAAGGTGATGGCAACATCCTCAGCCTTCATCTCATGGCGTAAGATATATTGGGCACAGCCTTCAATTTCTTGTCGTTTATTCACTGCATGATAAAACTTTCGTTCATGAGGAATTTCTTCATCCTGTAATAAAGTAGCACCTTGCCTAACCAGCAGGTTGACTAGTTGTTGTTGCTGTGGAGTGAAGAAAGCATCATAAATATATACCATATGCGCATCCTTATGCGCTATTTCACGAATCGCTTTAACAATCAAATCGCCTTGTGTTTCAATTGGATACAACGCAGTCAGGATAGTTTTTCGCTCAGCATGAGCTTCTTCCTGTTCACTTAATACACTCAGCGGAATCTGCCATATCTTAAGATCATCAAGGCACTGCATACATTCCTTTAAGAAAACAGAAGTGAGAGCAGCTTCTTGATAAATATGTAAGGAAGAAGAAAGCTGTTTGATACGCTCGCGATAGGCAAATAAGATGGAAGCCTCACTTGGCGCATCTTCCAAGGATTGGGCAGACAGATAACCATTCAGCGTATATAAACGCAAGCCTAACAATCCATGGGTCGTTTGTAAAAGTTTTTGGCGAATGAGCGGATGCAGGTGTGCCGGTGCCAGCAGTGTAGCGCCCATTGGTAATGATGAGAAATCAAGCATGTGAACTTCCTCCTTAGCGTTTCTTCTATTATATAATTTCTCGAGGTAAAAAGGCAATTCTGATATACCAATCCTTTTCTTGGAAATAAGAATGAAGGAAAGAGAAAACGTTTGCGCTGGAAAAGGTTATAGGTTTCATAAAGATAATGATTTCAGAGCGTCATAGGGATAAAAAAACACCGTTATCACGGTGTATTCTAAACACTTGGCGCAGCAGAAAGGATTTGAACCTCCGGTGTCAAAAGACACGCCGGTTTTCGAAACCGGTGCATTAAACCAGACTCTGCCACTGCTGCGTATTACGTGGTTATTGTAACTGTTTTTGTTAGGTTATGCAAGAGGGAACATCGATTTGATTCAAATAGCGAAAATGAAATTCATCATAAGGATGAATTATAAGATCAGACCATGACATCTTGATGTACCAGATAGATGGTAAGACAATCGATAAGGTTTGTCTTTCAAATAAAGGAAAAAGGGACTATAATAATAGTAATAAGTGTTAACGCTATAAGTTTTCAAAGAGGCTGGTATGATCATGACGGTAAGAAACATCCAAAACTTTTAACTTTATGTGACACATTTATGATAAAATGTATAATGAGAGGGGATTTGAAAGGATATGAAGAAACTTTTAATAGCATTATTTTGTGTGGCATTGCCATTATCATCGATGCCTTTTGTGCATGCGCAGGAAAAGAAAGAAACAGCGAACACATCCATAAAGGAGGATGTCTTCAACGATGGAGAATATGCATATGGTGATGGTTTTCAGGATATAGCGGAAGCAAATCCTTATGCACGTGTAGAGGGGTATACGTATCAGCGAAACGGCAATTATATTTTGTATAACTTTAAAACAACATCATTATATAAAGAGCCATATGGCAATGTTAAGGCAAAATTATCGCCAAAGATACGCTATGCTACGAAACGATATGGCAATTATTTTTATGTGAATACAGAAAAAGGAAGTGGATGGATCACCACTTGGGATGATAACATCCAGGAATTAGAAATTGAAGATATATCGGCCCAGCTAAAAACAACGAAGACCTTAGATGTTTATTCTGTACCTATCTTTGATGATAGATTTGAGACAGGAACCATACCGGCAGGTACTTACACGATTAGCAAGCGTGCGAACTACTTTGCCTATGTGAATAATGGAAAATATAAAGGCTGGATCTTAACTTCCTATCATGATGACGGTACGGTTTTCAGTAAGCAATATGCAACCTATCTGAATACCAAGCGGACCTTATCGCAAACAAGTGTTAATGGTGTGGCCATTAAACAAAAATTATTACCTAAGATTTCTGATCCTACACGTTCAGGTATCTCGATGGTTCCAAAGTATGTGACCATACACAATACAGCAAATGCCAGTAAAGGCGCGGATGCCGCAGCCCATGCGAATATCCAGTATGAACGCAACGTTAACCGAACGGCTGCATGGACATCTTGGCATTTTCAGGTAGATAATAAAGTCATTTATCAAAGTTTGGCAATGAATGAAGTAGGCTGGCATGCCGGTGATGGCAATGACAGTGGAAATGCATCAACGATTGGGATAGAAATCTGTGAAAATGCAGATGGTAATTATGCTAAGGCTGAAAAAAATGCTGCTTATCTAACAGCCAGTATCTTATATGAAAATGGATTGCCGTATACAGCAGTCAAACGTCATCAAGACTGGTCTGGCAAGGATTGTCCATATAACATGAATCATATGAAAAAGGGATCCATGGGTTGGACGAAGTTTAAAGCGATGGTAAAAGATGAATATACGAAGTTACAATTAAAGCTTTCGACGTCTTCGACATCGCTGCCAGCAGGTACCACGATGACCATAAAACCAATGGTTTCATCTAAGCTCACCAATAAAAAGGTTACTTGGTCCAGCAGTAATGCTGACATCGCCAGTGTGGATGCCAATGGCACTGTATTGGGTATTCGTGAAGGCAGTGTCACCATTACGGCAAAAGATGCAGCAGGGGGCAAGGCTTCCTGTAAAGTAAGCGTGAAACCAGCACTATTAACCTTGCATACGACTTCAATCACGATGTATCGAAATAAAACGATGGCCTTGAACATCGTTACAGCTATTCAGGGCACACCTGTATGGAAGAGTAGTGATACCAGTGTTGTCAGTGTCAATGCCGATGGGGTATTGACGGCTAAGAAAGCCGGCAAAGCACTTGTGTTTATTACCGCGGATGGAAAGAATGGAATTGCCAGTGTCACGGTAAAAGATCCTACCATCAAGCTAAATACAGCATCTGTGACGACCTATGTCGGAAAGACGTATACCTTAAAAGCCACAGTAACTCCAACAGCATCTATTTCATGGAAAAGTGAACAGCCATCCATAGCCAAAATTGATGCCAAGGGAACCATAACGGCGCTAAAAGCAGGAACAACCAAAATCAGCGCAACCGCAAACGGAGTTACGGCAACCTGTTCGATTAGCGTGAAAAAGCCAATCGTTACCTTGAATAAAACATCAGTAACTTTGTATGAAAAAGGTAGTGTGACCCTAAAAGCGACGGCTTATGGAAAATCCCAAACCGTGCGTTGGTCATCAGATAATAAAGCAGTGGCAGAAGTTTCTTCATCTGGTAAGATCACAGCTAAAAAAGCCGGTACTGCCTATATCAGTGCCAGTGCAAACGATGCTAAGAAAACTTGTAAAGTTGTCGTTGTAAAGCCATCCTTGTCGTTATCTAAGACAAGTGTTGCCGTGAATGTAAAAGGCTCCTATACCTTAACCGCCAGTGTCAAGGGACTTAGCAGTAAATGTGTATGGAAAACAAAGAATAGTAGCATTGCCACAGTGAGCAGTACAGGTAAGATTACCGGGAAAAAAGCAGGAACAACAACCATTTCGGTAACTGCGAATGGAATTACCAAAACATGTAAGGTCAGTGTGAAAACACCATCGCTTTCTCTTTCTAAAAGTAAATTGTCTATATATGAAAAAGGCAGTACAACCTTAACTGCCAAGGTATCGGGCGCATCTTCAAAGGCAACATGGAAATCCAGTAACACCAAGATAGCAAGTATAAGCAGCAGCGGGAAGTTGACAGCGAAGAAAGCGGGAAAAGTTACGATCACGGTGAGTGCGAATGGGCTTAAAAAAACTTGCGTTGTAACGGTAAAAAAACATACACCGGTATCTTCCATCAAACTAAATACGACCATCTTAACTCTGAATAAAATACGCTCTTTCCAATTACGTGCTTATATCTCACCGAGCAAGGCAACTTATAAAACAGTGAAATGGAGTTCCAGTAATACGAAAGTGGCAACCGTCACTTCAAAAGGAAAAGTATATGCGAAAAAAGCAGGAACAGCCTATATAAGTGCAACTTCCAGCAATGGTAAAAAGGTACGCTGTAAGGTACGCGTATATTAAGCAGATTGATAACAAGTATTGGCATAAAAATCCCCTATGGTATTTGAATTTTTCAGCTTATAAAAAATAAATGCAGCAAGAGGCTATATTAATGCTATAATGAAACAGAAATAACAGGAGGAAGCTTATGAAAATATTAGTGACCGGAGGAACCGGATTTATTGGAAGTCATACCTGTGTAGAATTGCTGGATGCAGGCTTTGACGTTGTAATCCTTGATAATCTTTATAATTCACAGGCAGATGTCGTTGATAAGATAGAAAGTATCACAGGAAAAAAAGTAACCTTTTATGAAGCTGATTGTTGTGATGAAGCTGCGTTGGCACAAATCTTTGCCCAACATAAGATTGATGCCGCTATTCATTTTGCCGGTTATAAAGCAGTGGGCGAATCTGTGGCAAAACCTTTGATGTATTATCAGAATAATTTAATGAGTACCCTGGCATTGTGTAAAGTGATGGCAAAGCATAACTGTAAGCGTCTGGTATTCTCTAGCAGCGCAACGGTTTATGGCAATCCAGCGAGTGTTCCTATCTATGAAGATTTTCCATTAGGACCTACCACAAATCCTTATGGTACTACAAAATTGATGATTGAACAGATTCTAAAAGATCTGCATGTATCTGATCTTGAGTGGAATATCGCATTGTTGCGTTACTTCAATCCAATTGGTGCACACAAGAGTGGTCTGATAGGAGAAAGTCCAAACGACATTCCTAATAATTTAATGCCTTACATTGTAAAAGTCGCAAACAAAGAACTGCCTTTTTTACATGTATATGGCAATGATTATGATACACCTGATGGTACCGGCGTGCGTGATTACATTCATGTGGTGGATTTAGCCAAAGGCCATGTCAATGCAGTAAAAAAAGTCATGGAGCCAATCGGTGTAGATGCGTACAATTTAGGTACCGGCATAGGATATAGCGTATTGGATGTTGTCAATACATTCGCAAAAGTGAATGCGATTGAGGTACCTTATCAAATTGATCCACGTCGTCCCGGGGATATTGCCCAATGTTATGCAAGTACGAAAAAAGCGTGGGAAGAGTTAGGCTGGAAAGCAGAAAAAGGATTAGAAGAAATGTGCAAGGATGCTTGGCATTTCTTACAGACAACTAAGAAATAAAGACAAGTGATCGAAAAGGCAGCGGATGGGCTGCCTTTCTTCACAGGGGGATTTTATATGAAAGCAGTAATTTTAGCTGCAGGTGTGGGACATCGTTTTAAAGAATTGACGAAATATAAAAATAAAGCGTTTTTTACCATCGGGCAAACTATGGTAATCAAACAGATCATTCAGTATTTATTACAAGCAGGTATTCGCGATATTACCATTGTTACCGGGCATCGGCATGAAGATTTTTCTATTTTGAAAAAGAACTACCCTATTCATATCCTGTATAATACGGCATATGGTGAATACAATAATATCCATTCCCTTGCTTTAATCGCAGAACAATTGAATGAATGTTGGCTGATTCACGGGGATACGGTCTTATTCAAGAATATTTTTAAAGAAGCATTTACACATACTACGTTTTATACGATGCTGAAACGTCCCAATGGAGCACCTGTTCGCGTTGTTGAAGTGGATGAACAGCACCATATTCAAGGATTCCATATCGATCGAGGAGAACGTAGAGTATTGTCCTTGCTCGGTGTCAGCTATTGGCGTAAGGATGCTCAGATGATCTTATTAGAAACTTTGAGCCATCTGCATGAGAAGGAAAAGAAACGCTTTGATGGGGAATGGGAAGAGCTGTTACAAGAGGTAGTAAAAAAAGTCGAGGTAGACGCTTATCAATTGGATCGTAAATATGGCGGTGATCTAAACACGATGAAAGATTATCAAGAAATCGTGGAGACGTATGATCGTTATTGGAAATCCATGCGTAAGTGATGATATTGCGAAACGTAAAATCTATAAATAAGAGATTATTTACTAGAAAAATATGAAAATATTTGAATAAACACGGAAAACCACCAAGTTGTGTCGTATGACATAGTGAGGTGGTTTTTATGCGTTGCCAACGTTGCGGAAATGAGGACATGAACTATTTTTATCAAGATGAGAGTGTCTGGTATTGTCGAAAATGCATTGGGTTTGGCAGAGTAGATGTCGGAAAGGAACCAATAACGCGTCCATGCATGCGCAGACGATGTAAGTGTCACTATACGTTGTCCTATCCTTTAACGCCAAAACAACAAATCGCAGTTGCCTCCATTATGCAGTACCTGAAAGAAGGCAAAGATGTTTTAGTGTATGCCGCTTGCGGAGCCGGTAAAACAGAATTAACAATGGAAGCGATACAATGGTATTTATGCCAAGGAAAGAAGGTGGGCTTTGCGATCAGCCGACGACAGGTCGTCTTAGAAATACAGGAACGCATGCAGCAGGCATTTCCTATGCTACAGGTCATTGCGGTATGTGAAGGATTTACGGATATTACGGATGGAGATTTGATTATTTGTACTATGCATCAATTATATCGCTATCATGGCTGGTTTGATTTGCTCATTATGGATGAAGTAGATGCGTTTCCTTATCGTGATAATGCTTTATTGGAAGCAATTGCGATGCATGCGTGCATCGGACAAAAGCTCATGCTCACAGCCACACCGGATGAAGATATGCTGGAAAGGGTGAAAAGGCAAGAAGTTTGCATGGTGGAATTGTTTCAGCGTCCGCATGGCTATCCATTGATAGAACCGCAGGTATATCAGATGCCAAAAGCTGCGCAGATGGTTTGGATGCTTTATTTTTTACGTAAACAAAAACATGATGGTATACAGACTTTGGTATTTGTTCCGACGATACATATGGCGAATACATTGTATCGTTTCTTACGACTGACACATCGTTGTGCCGTATTCACCTCAAAAACAAAAGAGAAAGAAAAGGTGATAGATGAATTTCATGAAAAACGATATGATTTCTTAATCACGACGACCATTTTAGAAAGAGGTATCACCATTCGCGGTATTTATGTGATGATCCTATGTGCCGATCATCCCATTTTTCAAGAGGCCAGTCTCATCCAAATGATTGGGCGTGTTGGTCGTAACATCGAAATGCCGAAAGGGAAAGGAGTGTTTTTATGCAGCCACAAAACCACTTCTATCAAACGCTGCTCCATCGCCATTCACAAGATGAATCAGACATTGTAGAGCATTGTCTGTTATGTTTTCAGAATGTACATAAACAAGAAGATATCTTTCATTATGTAAAACGTTCTTCTTTCTTATGCGGGGCATGCCGAAAACAGTTGGAGCCCTTATGCAAGAGCACGAAGTTGGACTCGCTGCAATTGTCTATGTTGTATCGTTACAATGATTTTTTAGAAAGCATGATCTTTCAATTTAAAGAAGGTAGGGATATTGCCTTGCGTCCTGTGTTTTTTCATGAAGTTATGCAGGAACTTAATGACAAATTTCGACAATATGCCATTGTATTAATGCCTTCCAGTAAAGAGAAGATGCTGGAACGCGGTTTCTTGCCGGTAAGGGAGATGCTGCAAGCTTGTAAGCTGGAGATCATTGAACCCTTTTATAAGACAAGCAATCACAAACAATCCTTACAAAATATGCAAAACAGGGCTCTTATTTCCCAGGTAATACAACGAAGAAGTGATGTTTCTTTGCCCCAAAAGCCCCTATTACTTGTTGATGATGTATGCACAAGTGGTTCTACCATCTTGTGTGCATACCAAAAACTCTTGCCGCATACATATAAAATAGAGGCGCTGGTACTGGCAGCACATCCTCTTTTTGTCGAATCCTGCGATGAAAAAGGTTTGCTAAAACGTATGCGATTCTCTATACTTTGATTGTTGAAATCAGGAAGGTGAAGTGAATGAAAGGTAAAGTAAAATGGTTTAACGCAGAAAAAGGATATGGTTTCATATCCAGTGAGGATGGCAAAGATGTCTTTGTCCATTATTCACAAATACTACAAGATGGATACAAGAGTCTGGAAGAAGGTCAGACGGTAACCTTTGAGGCAGTAGAATCAGATAAAGGATTACAGGCACGTAATGTCGAAGTCTGTTCATCTTAATTTTTAAGATTTAGCGTAACATAAAAACATAGGATTCTTTAAGGTAGATCACCTTAAATCGCTACAATACAATTCATTTAGATTGTATTGGAAATGAAAAGGATTTGTAAAAGGAACAAAAGCTGTGTGTAAAAAATATACATTTTTGAAAAAATGTTTAAAATCGTTGTACTTCCAACAAAAACTGACGATTTTTTTACAAAACAATGTACTAAATTCATTGATTTTTCAATAAAATGTCTTTATAATTTTACTATGCAGTAAGGTTCGCATAGAAAGGTACAGGATTTAAGAATGCAAGGAAAAGTTAAAATGTTTAATCAAGAGAAAGGATACGGATTCATCACATTAGAAGATGGCAGAGATGTATTCTTTCACTACTCTCAGTTGATGATGGAAGGTTTCAAAACAATCGATGCTGACGCAAAGGTTGAATTTGAACTTGTTGAAACAGAAAGAGGTCTTCAGGCTCACAACATCGTAAAACTTTAAAAAAGTGTAAAAACAGGCAGAAGCCTGTTTTTTTATGGTGTATCCATGACAAGTTTGTGTTACAATAGAAAAGGTAATTTGTATTAAATATTCACGATTAAAATAGTGAAAACGTATGAAAATATGACAAATACATATAGTGGAGGTTTTTCATGGCGAATTTTATTGAACGATTATTAAACGGCGAAAAGAAAACATTGCACAAACTGGAGAAAATTGCCGATGCGGTTATTGCATTGCAAGATTCCATGGAGGCATTGAGTGACGATGAACTGCGGGCTAAGACGCAGGAATTCCAAGAACGTTACAGCAAAGGAGAAACATTGGAGGATTTGCAGGTAGAAGCTTTTGCGGTAGCTCGTGAGGCTGCGCGCAGAACCATTGGCGAATTCCCTTATAAGGTACAGATCATGGGTGCTGCTGCCATGCATGGCGGTGACATTGCCGAGATGAAGACCGGTGAAGGTAAGACTTTGACATCAACCATGTGCGTGTATCTGAATGCATTATCACAAGAAGGTGTACATGTAGTTACCGTCAATGAATACTTAGCTAGTCGAGATGCAGAATGGATGGGACAGATCTATCGTTTCTTAGGGTTAAGCGTTGGGGTAAACTCACGTCCTTTATCACCATTACAAAAACGTGAAGCATATAACTGTGACATCACTTATACGACAAACTCCGAATTAGGTTTTGATTACCTGCGTGACAACATGGTTACAGATGTTAAAGATCGTGTATTGCGCGGCTTGCATGTAGCAATCGTCGATGAGGTCGATTCCATTTTGGTCGATGAATCCAGAACACCATTGATCATTAGTGGCGGGGCGAAGAAAACAGCAAACTTATATTTACAGGCAGATGCCTTTGCGAAACGCTTAAAAGGCGACGATTATGAAATTGATGAAAAAACACGTCAGATCATGCTGAGTGAAAAAGGTGTTCATAGTGCAGAACGCTACTTTAAGATCAAGAACTTATATGATATTGAACATACGCAATTGGTTCATCATATTACCCAGGCCTTAAAGGCAAACTACATTATGAAAAACGAAGTGGAATATGTCGTTCAGGATAATGAGATTGTCATCGTCGATACCTTTACCGGACGTACGATGCCTGGTCGTGCATATTCGGATGGTTTACATCAAGCGATTGAAGCTAAGGAAGGTGTGCCAATTAAAGAAGAAACAACAACCTTGGCGACAATTACGTATCAGAACTTCTTCCGTCTGTATGATAAGCTGGCTGGTATGACCGGTACAGCCAAAACTGAAGAAGAAGAATTCTTAGATATTTATAACATGCGTGTTATTGAGATACCAACTAACCGTCCGGTTATCCGTGAAGACTATCCGGATGCTATCTTTGCCAATCCTCGCTTGAAATTCAATGCGTTGATTGAAGAAGTAAAAGAGTTATATGCGAAAGGGCAGCCGGTATTGGTCGGTACAATTTCCGTTGAAGCCAGTGAACTGGTACATCAGCTGTTACAAAAAGCACGCATTCCACATGAAGTATTGAATGCGAAAAACCATGCACGAGAAGCGGAAATCATCGCCAAGGCAGGTCGTCCGAAAAGTGTTACCGTTGCGACCAACATGGCAGGTCGTGGTACCGATATCAAGCTGACCGAGGAATCAAAAGCACTCGGTGGTTTGGCTGTCTTAGGTAGTGAGCGTCATGAATCCAGACGTATTGATAACCAGCTGCGTGGACGAAGCGGTCGTCAGGGCGATCCTGGTTTCTCTCGTTTCTATGTATCTTTAAAGGATGAATTGATGATTCGTTTCGGCGGCGAGAAGTTTGAAAAGCTGTTTGATTCTTTAGGCGATGCTCAGATTGAATCAAAGATGGTTACCAAATCTATCACCCAGGCACAGAAACGTGTCGAAGGCTATAACTATGACGTTCGTAAACAATTGCTGGATTATGATGATGTTTTGCGTAAACAGCGTGAAATTATGTATGAACAGCGTAACTTTGTCTTAGAAAATGAAGATGTTCATGGCATCGTTCGCGATATGATTGATCGGGTCATTGAAAATGTTGTCAATGCCAACGTTGATACTTCAAAACGTGAAGATAATGTCGATTATGATGGTATCCGTCAAGGTCTGGAAGTATTAGGTGTAGCGGCAGAAGATAATATAAAGGTTGAAAATCTGCGTGGTAAAGATGCCGATGAAACAGCAAAATACTGCAGCGATTATATTTTCCAGCTGTATGATGATAAGATCAGTGATATCCGTGATGAATTTAAACAATTTGAAAAAACCATCGTTTTACGTAATATGGACCGTAACTGGATCGAACATATCGATATGATGGATAAACTGCGTAATGGTATTCATTTGCGTGCCTATGCACAAAACAATCCATTGCAGGCCTACATCGAAGAAGGTTATGAGATGTTTGAAGAAATGCAGGCAAGAATTGCCCGTGAAGTTGTCTTCTTCGCTATGAAGGTGCAAATTGAAAGAAAGGAAGCATAAATGGAACTATACGAAATCAGGCAGGGGGTGAACACTCATCAGGCGAAACTGAAACAGCTTGGTGAGTCACTTTGACTTAACTGCCAGACGCTATAAAATACAGGAGCTGACAGCGAAAACGTTGGAAGAAAGCTTTTGGAATGATCCGCAAAAGGCACAAGTCGTCATTCGTCAGTTAAATGCCATCAAGGATGTTGTGGATAGCTATGATGCGTTACAAAAGGCATTAAGCTCACTTGATGAAACACAGGAACTGTTGAAGGAAGATTTCGATGAAGAAATCTTTGAACTGTTTGAATTAGAATATCAGGAGATGGAAAAAAACTTTGCTGATTTTGAAATCAAGGTCTTGTTGTCACATGAATATGACCATTCCAGTGCGATTTTAGAGCTGCATCCGGGAGCTGGAGGAACCGAATCCTGTGATTGGGCAGATATGTTATATCGCATGTACTCTCGCTGGGCGGAAAAGCACGAATTTAAAGTCAGTGTGCTGGATTATCAGCCGGGGGATGAAGCCGGTATAAAATCTATCACGTTCTTAGTAGAAGGTGATATGGCTTATGGCTATCTCAAGGCAGAAAAAGGTGTCCATCGTTTAGTGCGTATCTCTCCTTTTGATGCCGGTGGAAGACGTCATACCTCTTTTGCGTCCTTGGATGTCATGCCTCAGTTTAATGATGAAATTGAAATTGAGATTAAACCGGAAGATTTGATCGTGGAAACAAAACGTGCCAGTGGTGCCGGTGGTCAGCATATTAACAAGACGGATTCTGCCGTACGTATGGTGCATAAACCGACCGGATTAATCGCAACCTGCCAAAACGGACGCAGTCAGCATGAGAACCGTGAGGAAGCATTGCGTGTGTTAAAGAGTCGCTTGTATCAAAAGATGATTGAGGAACAAGAGGCAAAACTGGCGGAAATCAAGGGTGAAGTTAAGGCGAATGAATGGGGTTCCCAGATTCGCAGTTATGTCTTCCATCCTTACAGCATGGTAAAGGATCATCGCACCAATCATGAGACGAGTGATGTGCAAGGTGTCATGGACGGTGATTTAGATGGCTTTATCTTTGCTTATTTAAAAACATTAATTCAATAAAGGTTCTCTATATAAGACTGACATTCACAAAACAAGGTGACATTTCTTTTAGGATAAAGCTGTTAGGAAGTATCACACAAAACTAACTTAACGGCTGACAAACAGAGTTACAACAAGGAACAGGCAAGAAGCGGGGAGCTTCTTGCCTGTTCTTTCTGTTCCTATAGGCATGTGTGAAAAGGACAAATGTTACGCAATAGAACACCGTTTTCGAAAAGGGAGTATAAAACCCTTACCACCTCATTTCTGTATCTGTAAGATAGCATAAATCAAAGCTTTTTTGCATCTACTTCGTAACATAAACCCATAAAGGGTACACTTAACCGCTATCTTGCTGATATTAACCAACAAGCGGAGCAAATGTTCCATAGATTGATTAAGGAAATGGCAGAAAGGCAGGGTGTGACGGAAATACTAAGCAGAGCAACTTTGGGAATGGATAGGATTGATGAACAACATTCAAGCCTGTGCAAGAAAGGTTGTCAATAGTGAATTGATTTACGCATAACAAGATAAATGATTGGGCGGTAAGCCTGTTCTTGGTTTATCGCCCTTACCTACCCATAAGCAAAATAAAGAAATACCGTCGATGGCAGTGCTTACACTGTTTATCGTGACCATTGACAGCATTTTTTGTTTTGCTATTTAAAAATATTTTGAAATAGACTTGTAAAAATAACGCAAGGCTGACATAATCCATGTAAAGATTATTTGAAATAGGTGGGGGCGTGATGGGGTGGCTATAAATGAAGTGTTAGCTGCTTTAGCAGACGATACTCGCCGAAAAATTCTGCTAAAGTTACAGCAAGGAAAAATAAGTTCAAAAGATTTAGCTATCGCATTGGATATGACACTACAGGCATTGTCATACCATTTATCTAAACTAATAAAGGCAGACTTGATTTACGAAACTTGATATAAAAATTATATTTACTATGAATTAAATTTATCTATCCTTGATGAAACAATTATTTGGATAGTAATTTGCATGGAGGTCAATAATGAAAAAGAAAAAAATCGTTTTTTACACTCTTATGTTTTTACCATTAATAGTTGCTCTGATTGCCTTACAATTCTTGCCAGAGCAAATCCCGGCTCATTATGATTTGAATAATCAAGTAACACGTTGGGGCAGTAAATATGAAACACTAATTTTTCCTGTGATTACAGTTGTCTTCGGATACGTTATGCTTGGAACGGCTAAATTTTCTTCAAAAAACGAAGAAAATGGAAGTAATAACGAAAACGTATGTATTGTAGCTGGAATGGTATCTCTTGCTCTGTTTAATGCCATGACGGGTTATTTTCTGTATGCTGATTTCAATTCGATTGAAAACCTTTCTTCGATTGCTCTAGATATCAATCAGCTTTTATTTGGACTGCTTGGCGTTTCGATGATTATTTTAGGCAGTATTATGCCAAAATTACGAATGAACGCAGTTGTTGGGCTGAGAACAGTATGGAGTATGAAAAATGAAGCGACATGGAAAAAAAGCCAACGATTTGGTGGTATTTCATTTATCGCTGGAGGTGCTATTATAATTACAGTATGCTTTTTAACAAAAGGTTTTACCTGCTTTTGGTGGACAATGGGCGTCATAACAATTCTTCTGGTTGTTGACACCTACTATACATATAGATTATCTAAGAAATATTGATATAGTTTATGTATTATAATTAAAGTAATTGATAGTGGTTGAAAGTACGTAATTATTCGAAACTTACAGAGAGAATGTTATGGGAAATATAATCGGAGCTGTTATTTTAGGGATTGTGGCTATAGTATGTTTTGTTTTTGGCTATTTGCAGTTTCATGAAAAGGGATTCTTGTTTAATAATGCTTATATATACGCTTCTAAGCAAGAAAGAGAAACTATGGTCATATTCACTCAATGTATTTTCAGCTTTGCCTATCCAATCAAGATGGTCTGTCAACAAAAGGCGTACTGCATTTCGTTCTTTATCTATCCCAATACATCAATAACATTTGCATTATCTATTGCCATTTTTATCACTTCCACAAATTCTAGTTTCTTTTCATCTTCTTTTCCTTTTTATTTCCTTTCTTAAAAAATCTTATTACAAACAACTGTTAGCAATGGGCACACCCCACCCATAAACATTCCATACATCTTTTGAATATCTCGGTATTCCACTGTTGTAGACTTAATAGCTAAGTATATTATGCAAATAATGGTAGCTAATTGCATCAATACGCGTATGATTATAATATATCGTGGAATTACCGTTCCCTTTCGTACTGGTATTAATAAAATCCATTTCATATATTTAGAAATGAAAATTCCACCCTTCGGTTTTGTTCCTAAACCTATAACACCAGTCAATAACATTGTCCATATGTATATAATTGCAATTTCCATATTTCCTCACTCTAATTCCTATTCATCCCGAAAAGCGGAATTTTATTACTTGATGCTTCCTAACATTTGAAAAATTAAGTTCAATATAAACTTTGGTCTTTCCCTTACTCAAATGCGAATGTTCTATATTTTTCTACTGCATTTTTATAAACCCACAATCTTCTAAAAAACGGAAAAAAATAAAGAAATCTTCTTTCCTATTATACTGCAATCATTATCTAAATTTGTAATTTTCTATAAAGTCATCAAGAAATTTACTCATGAAACCTCCAAAATACAAATCTCTCTACATCCCAACAAATTCAAATATGTCGCTCTGTTTATAATACATTTTACCACATCCCTCCTATGAACATTTCTATCACAGTCGCCCCGTTCGGCTGTTTCCCATGAGCGGCGAATATTTTTTGCTTTTGTTTGGAAGTTTGCCCTATCTCGATCGTGGTAAAGAGAAAAAATATTTTTCTAATATTGTCAAAGCCTTTGGCATTTTTCATTTTGCGGTGGTGAAGGTATTGAAAGGGTTTGGGAATATCCCAACAAGTAGATAATTGTTCGCGCTTTCGACAAGTCTAGCAGGCACCGCAGGCAGAAAATTCAACTTATTTAAAACATCATTGGGGAACTGAACAGGATGAGGACAAGCAGACGATTGAACGGCAGAGAAAAAGCAAGACGGCATAGTTGAAGCTATGCCACCCTGTCACATGATTAAATTACTTCCTTACGGGTGTTCACCATTGCCAAAGCGTCCCTTTTTTCTTTTCTTAAAATAACGATATCTCATACAAAAGTTCTACTACTGTGGTATAATAACGGATGGGATGTTAAGGAGCACGAACATGAAAAAAGAAACCTATGGAATGTTGATAGATGTAATATCAGTAATAGCAGGGAACCTCATCATTGCCCTTGGAGTCAATCTGTTTATTTTGCCATCCGATATATTATCAGGAGGCGTAGCGGGTATCGCCGTAGCCTTACAGCCGGTTTTTCATCTGCCGGCCACCTTAGTAATCAATGGATTAACGATTGCATTGTTTATCGTAGGCGCTATTGTATTAGGCAAACAGTTTGCTATGAAGACTATTTTAAGTACCATCGTTTATCCTTTGTTTATCACGGTAACGCATGAAATGTTTGCGAATGTATTTATCACCAATAATGCATTGCTGGCAAGTATTTACGGCGGTGTCTGCATCGGCGTAGGCATTGGGCTAGTCTATCGTGTTGGCGCAAGCACAGGTGGGATGGATATACCACCGCTGGTAATAAATAAATATACCGGTATTCCTTTGCCAACGTTGGTAATGTGCATAGATGGTGCTACGGTATTACTAGGTGCCAGCACATATGGCATTGAAGCAGCCATGATTGGCTTAGTCTCTGTCTGGATTTGTGGACAGATCATTGATAAGGTGATGACTATTGGCAGCCATGAGGCCAAAAACGTCATGATTATTTCGGATAAATATGAAGAGCTGATGCAAGAAATTTATACGAATATCAATCGCGGCGCAACAATTTTGCATGCGGAAGGTGGTTATACAAGGAAACAAAAACCGGTGATCATGACGGTCGTTATGAAAAAACAATTTCCTGTATTGGATCGTATCATTGCCCATGTGGATCCGGAAGCCTTTGTGATTGTGAATGATGTCAATGAGGTACAAGGAGAAGGTTTTACATATATGCAAGGTTTATAATCTTAAAAAAGCAGTGCCGCCTGAATGTGCAGCACTGTTTTACTTTCTATGTTGTTTTAGCAAATTGGAGTTAAGGAAATGTAAGAATTTTACAGCTCGCAAACTTTTGGAAATGACTGCTATTTATGTTATAATGAAACGCGAAGGAGTGATAGAATGATTCTGTTGAAAAATGTCTCAAAATCATACAGAAATGGAGTTCATGCACTCCGTGATATCAACCTGGAAGTAGAAGACGGTGAATTTGTTTACATCATAGGACCAACCGGCTGTGGCAAATCCACACTCATCAAAATATTAGATGGTGAAGAATTGCCGGATGATGGCGAGGTATTTGTCAATGGCATCAATGTCGGTAAGTTACGACATGCGAAAGTACCGCTATATCGTCGCAATATCGGTGTAATATTTCAAGATTTTCGTTTACTCCCAAAGATGACTGTCTTTGAGAACATCGCTTTCGCTTTAGAAGTTCTGGCCATGGAAAAGACGGCAATCCGTCGTCGTGTCCGTGAGGTTTTGGAACTGGTCGATTTGCAAGATAAAGCCAAAGCTTTTCCGGAACAATTGTCTGGCGGACAACAACAAAGGGCAACCATCGGCAGAGCCATTGCCAATCATCCTAAGGTACTCATTGCGGATGAGCCAACCGGCAATCTTGATCCAGAGAAATCCATTGAGATCATTCAATTATTAGATAAGATCAATCAGGTAGAAAAGACGACCATTGTCATGGTAACACATGATGAAAAACTGGTAAATGCATATAAAAAACGAACCATAGCCTTAGAAGAAGGATTTATCGTTGCCGATATAAAGAAAGGCGGATACATACAACATGATTGAGTTTGTGAAATATCTGCCAAAACATGTGCTGAGTGCGCTGAAAGGGTTACAGCGCCATATGGCTATGACGATTTCCAGTGTTTCAGCAGTCAGTGTAACACTGCTTCTGATGGCACTGTTTTTTGTAATTGCGGGCAATGTAGAAAATTTCACGCAACATGTGGAAGGCGATTTAAAGATTCATGTGGCAATTGATTCCATTGCCGATCAAGATGCCATTACGGCAATGGAGAAAGAAATTGCCAAGATGCAAGATGTGGCAGCTGTGCATTTTAGCTCCAAAGAAGAAGAATTGGATGCGCTGATCAAAGAAAGCGGCAGTGTCTTTCAACGTTATAAAGATAAAAATCCCATGCCCAATGTATTTATTGTAGAGGTAAAAGAAGCATCAAAGATTCCTAGCGTTACCAAAGCCTTAAATGCAATCGATGGTATAGAAAAGGCCGAATATGGCGGAGAAAGCATTCAGCATATGATTGACACCTTCTCTTTTATTCGCAGCAGTGGCTTTATTTTCGTTTTGGCATTATCACTGATTGCCTTATTTCTGATTACCAATACGATCAAAATGACAATTTATACACGGAATACCGAATTATCCATCATGCGTTTTGTGGGCGCAAATAATGCGTACATAAAAACGCCATTTATGATGGAAGGTATGTGCATCGGCATCTTAGGTGCTATTCTGCCGATTGCCTTGATGTGTATCGGATATAGTACTTTATATCACATGCTGAATGGGTATTTTTTATCCAGTATGTTTGTGATGCAGCCACTGTATCCCTTCCTGCTACAATTGTCTGCTGTCTTAGTAGGCAGCGGAGCGCTTGTCGGTGTTGCGGGAAGCTTTCTGGCGACAACAAAATATTTGAGGTGGCGAAGATGAAAAAATGGAAACAGATCACACTGGCAGCTTTCTTATGTACCTGGGTAGTGACATCTTCCCAGTCAACATCAGCTTTACGGGCAAATGAATTTGAAGGAAATGAAGATGCCTGGGTCAAACGCTGCAGTGTTGCGCAGAGCAGTTCCGAAATGGCAACAAAATGTGCACAGTTTAAAACATATTATGCCAAACAAAGCACACAGCTCCAAAATGAAGTCAGTAGTCTGAAAAAGCAAATCAGTGCCTTGGATGACAATATAGATAAATTGGCTGCAGCAGTAAAAAAACAAGCATCCTTAGTCAAGACGATTGAAAAGAAAATCGCCATGAATGAGGCAAGCATTCGTCTGATTAATTCAGATATTAAAAAACTGAATGAGAAAATCAATGCATTGCAACGTTCCATTGATGAACGAAATGCTATTATCATCAAGCGAATGCAGGATGAACAAGCAACGATTGGTACGAATATGAGTTTGGAAATTATCATGGGCTCGCAAGATCTTTTAGATATGATTCGCAAGATTGATGGATTGAATCGTATCAATGAACAGGATCAGCGTGAAATTGATAAGATCAAAGAAGAGAAACAGGAACAAAATTTACAAAAAAGTGAAAAAGTGCGATTAAAAACAGCTTTAGAAGAAACCAAAAGGAATAATGAAAAGGCCAAAAAAGAAGCTGAAGAAGTGCGCAAGCAGAAACAAGTGCTGCTTGATAAATTCCGCAAACAGGAAGAGGCACTGGATGAAAAGATGCGTTCAGTAAAGGTTGATATTTCAACAATACAAGAGAATATGATCAATATTACGAATGCTCCAAATGGTTCCTTTAATTTTACGACAAGTGGCAAATTAGCCAAACCGGTCAATGGTTCTATATCGGCAAATAGCTTCTATTATCCAAACGGTGGTGTGCATTTAGGGTTAGATGTAGCAGTTTCTTTGCGTACGCCTATTTATGCGCCGGCAAATGGGGTCATTCTATACGCAAATAATCCGGTTTCTACAAATAGTGGATATATCGGCAATACAACAGGGTATCCAGCCGGCACCGGAAATTCTATTCAGATGCTGACAAGAGTTGATGGAACGACCTATGCGTTATCGTTCTTCCATATGGCACAGGAGAATTTCAGTGTCCGCGCCGGGCAGAAGGTAAGTAAGGGACAATTATTAGGTTTAAGTGGAAATACCGGAAATACAACAGGTCCGCATTGTCATTTAGAAGTCATCAATCTCGGTAATATGGCAATAAATACTGCCATTAGTCGTTTTCAGTCAACCGCGGATTTTGCCTGGGGCAATGGCTGGGGATCTGCCGGTTTGGCGAATGTGTGCAGTGTAAAAGGCCCACCATGTCGTGAGCATCCCGAAGATGTATATGGCTATCGATAAGAACAATCCAAAAGACAGGAGTGAAACGTATGATACGATTAGAAAATGTTTCAAAGGAATATAAAAACGGAGTTCATGCTCTGCGTGATATCAATCTGACCATCGAGGATGGCGAATTCGTTTATATCATTGGTCCTACCGGCAGTGGGAAATCTACGTTAATCAAACTGCTGGATGGCGAAGAAATACCAAATTCCGGCACGGTTATGGTAGAAAACATCAATGTCGGAAAATTAAAGCACTCTAAAGTACCTGTGTATCGCAGAAATATCGGTGTTGTCTTTCAGGATTTTCGACTCTTGCCACGCATGACAATCTTTGAAAATATCGCTTTTGCATTGGAAGTTATCGGAATGAAAAAAGTAGATATTCGACGCCGTGTGCGGGAAGTGTTAGAACTGGTTTCCCTACAGGATAAAGCCAAAGCCTTCCCAGATGAATTAAGCGGCGGGCAGCAGCAGCGAGCAACCATTGGCCGTGCTATTGCCAATCATCCGAAAGTGCTGATTGCGGATGAGCCAACGGGGAACTTGGATCCGCAAATGTCGGCGGAAATCATGGATCTGCTGGAAAAAATTAATGAAGTAGAACATGCGACCATTGTCATGGTCACGCATGACTCTACCATTGTCGATCGTTTCAAAAAACGCACCATCTGTCTGGAAGAAGGCTATGTGATCGCTGATATTATGAAGGGGGGCTATTTGAAACATGAGTAATTTCTTTCGCTCCCTGCCCAAGCATGTAAAAACGGCCTTTATAAGTATCTTTCGCCATTTGGCCATGTCTTTATCTGCGATCAGTGCTGTTACGGTAACTTTATTATTGTTTAGTACCTTTTTGATGATTGCAGGTAATATTTCATTGTTCACAAAAAATATTGAAGATGATCTGCGCATTCATGTTGTGTTGCAACCTGATGTGGTGAAACAGGCGGATCTTGATAATGTACAAAAAGACATTGAAGGCATACAAGGTGTAAAAAAAGTAACCTTTTCTGATGCCGATCATGAATTGGAACTTATGATTAAGGAGCATGGAGAAGATTTTAAAATGTATCGGGGAAAAGAGAATCCCTTAAGTAATGCTTTCTTTGTTTCGGTGAAGGATGCCGATACCATTGCGGCTATCAGTAAGCAGATAGAACAATTGAATCATGTAAAACAGACGATGTATGGAGGAACCAGTGTACCAAAGATGGTGTCCATGGTTGATTCCATCCGTTTTGGCGGTATGATCTTTGTCATCTTATTGACTCTTTTGGCACTCTTCTTGATTAGTAATTCGATTAAAATGACCATTTATGCCCGCAATGCTGAAATCGCCATCATGCGAAATGTCGGTGCCACCAATTGGTACATCAAAGTTCCGTTCATGTTGGAAGGTATTCTAATAGGCTTATTGGGAGCCATCTTACCATGCATCTTTACATATTTTGGTTATCCATATTTATATGAGATGCTGGGCGGCCAAATCGTCACAAGCTTATTTGGCTTACAACCGATATATCCATTCACCTTACAAATTTGCGCTGCTTTATTGGGTTTTGGTATGTTGGTAGGCTTGATAGGCAGTTTCTTATCAACGACGAAATATCTGCATTGGAAACGTTAAGCAAAAAAATAGTATGAGTATGATAAAATGATTCATCTTATAAGGTGAAGCGGACATCATGCTCTTTTCTTTATGCACCTAACGATTTTTAGATGTTCATGAAAGGGAATTGTGAGAATGTCAAGAGTCTGTTATAATCAACATAGAACAATGAAGAGGAGAGATCAGATGTATGGATAGAAAAAAAGTAATGAAAATAGCTGTCATAGGAGTGCTATTGTTGAGTTTCTGCTTTCTGATAACTGCCCCAATTCATGCCGATGTAGGAAATTCCTTCAGTGGCGGCGGTGGCGGACACAGCTCAGGAGGAGGTGGGGGATACTCCCATTCTTACGGCGGTTCCGGTGGATTAAGTGGTATTTTCTTTCTATCAAGTTCACCGATAGGAATTGTCGTGCTGGTCTTATTGGTTTTATATGCTGTATATAATATGCGAAAAGGAAAGGGATCAGCCAATACGTATACTTATGCCAATCCCGGCATTAAATCTAATGAAGGTATCTTTGAAGAGGAAATCATTGCCCGTATCCAGGAAGAAGATCCTGCATTCTCAGCCGAAAACTTTCGTAATTATGCAAGTGAAGTGTGGTTGACCTTGCAAGAGGCATGGGAAGCCAAAGATTGGCATAAGGTACGCCCATTTGAAAGTAATACTTTGTTCAATGTTCATAATCGCCAATTACAGGAATATATAGACCATCATAAAACCAATTACATGAATATGCAGAATGTCAGAGGCATTACGATTGCCAGTTATAGCAGTGATGAGGAACATGAAATCGTCCATGTGAAGTTAGATGCCAGCCTGCTTGATTATGTTGTCGATGATGACAGTGGCAAAGTGTTAGAAGGAAGTAAAACAGATTATGTATATCGTTCTTATAATCTTGAATTTATTCGTAAGAAAGGGATAAAAACAAAAGAACAGGAAGGTACAGCAGTTACCAATTGCCCGAATTGTGGAGCACCTACTACGGTGACCAGCAGCGGACAATGTGAATATTGTAAATCCATCATTACCAATGGTGACTTTGGCTGGGTATTAAACCGTTACAGTCCATGGTAAGCATACTTAGACATATCCAATATATGACGAGGAGGTAAGCATATGGGATTAATTAAAGCAGCTATCAGCAGTGCGAAAACAACATTAGCCGATCAATGGCTAGAGTATTTCTATTGTGATTCATTAAGCGATGATGTGCTGGTTAAAAAAGCCAGTAAACGTGTCGATGCCGGAAGTAACACGAAAGGCAGTCCGGATGTCATCACCAATGGCAGCGGTATTGCGGTCAATGAAGGACAGGCAATGTTGATTGTGGAAGATGGCAAGGTCGTTGATTTTACTGTAGAACCCGGTCGTTTTATCTGGGATTCTTCCAGTGAGCCAAGTTTGTTTGATAACGGCTGGCAGGGATTAAAGGATTCCTTTAAAACGTTTGGGAAACGTTTTACAATGGGTGGTACTGCCGGCAAAGATCAACGTGTTTATTTCATCAATTTAAAGGAAATCTTCGATAATAAGTTTGGCAGTGCTACACCGATGGCATATAACGATCCAACATATCGTGCGATTTATATTCGTTATTTTGGCTCTTATACGTTCAAGATCAAAGACCCTATCGTTTTCTATACCAACATCAGTGGAAATATTAGTGATGTTTATACAAAAGCTGATTTGATGGAACAATGCGATGCAGAATTCGTGAATGCATTGGATGAAGCTTTGGCAAAATGTAGTGATGAAGGATTCCAATTTAATGATCTGCCAAAACGGCAGCGTGAAATTGCGAAGTTCATGAATGACACCCTCGATGAAGAATGGCGTGAACGTCGGGGAATGGAAATTGAAGCTGTTGCAATCTCTAAGGTTACACCGGATGATGAATCTAGAAAACGTATTGAAACCATCGATGATGCCATTATGTTGTCTGATTCTCGCGTAGCAGCCGGAAGACTTGCTGGCGCACAGGCCAATGCTATGGAGAATGCAGCCAGTAATGAAGCCGGAGCTTTTACCGGATTCTTAGGTATGGGAATGGCCAATGCAGCAGGTGGACAAGGTGCTAATATGTATAGCGGCATGCAGCAACAAGAAGATAATCCTTTCTTCATGAAGAAGGAACCAGCCTCATCCAAGCCAACATGGACATGTGCTTGCGGCGCTGTCAACAGTGGTAACTTCTGCAGTGAATGCGGAAAACCGAAGCCGCAAGAAGAAGGATGGACATGTGCTTGTGGAGCAGTCAATTCCGGCAACTTCTGTAGTGAATGTGGAAAACCAAAACCAACAAAAGGTTTTGTTTGCAGTAATGAAGCATGTGGCTATACCAGTGATGAGAATATGAAATTCTGTCCGGAATGTGGCAGCCCGAATAAAAACAAATAAACATGAAAAGAAGTGTGAACAGCACTTCTTTTTCATACAAAAAACGATGTAGCTGCGCATAAAAAAGTGCTATACTATACATAAAGCATACATAGGGGAGTGTTGTTATGGAGAAAGAAACCGGTTATTTAATTATGGCAAGGAAGATGGCATATTGTTATCTTTTTCTGTTCAACAGTTTATTTTTATTTTGGTTTACCGACTATTATTATAATCTGAATGATTCTAAATACTATTTTTATATCACAATTACCGCAATCACGTTACTGATTAGCGGTGTGTTGTATGCTCTACATAAGCTACAGCTAAAAAAAGATAATCAAACAACGACATGGAAACAACTTATACATTTATCGATTACGGATAAATTGCTTTTTCTATGCCTTTGCAGTTATTTGATAACAACCATAATAAGTTCTTATCCAAGTGCTTCTTGCTATGGCATGATCCGTCATACCGGTCTTATCTTTGCTCTTTTTTTAGCAGGGACATATGCGATCGTTTCGCGTCTATACCAGCAACAACAATCGATTCTTTTACTATTTTTAGGCAGTGTAGGCGTGGTTGTTATTATCGGCATGTTGCAATTTTTCAACATTGATCCACTTGGTTTTTTTCAAGAGGTGAGTGATTATCAAAGTAATTTTTATTTATCAACCATGGGAAATATTAATTTCTTTTCATCCTTGATTTGTCTTTCTTTACCCTTAACTATCGTTTTATATTTATATTGTGAGAATACAACTAGTAAGATTCTATATTCCATCAGTATGATCCTTTGTTTTATCGGGCTTATGATTGCGAATAGTGATAGTGGTTATTTCGGCATTTTTACCCTCTTGTTAATTATCGCCTACTTCGCTTTAAAAAACATACAGTACCTAAAACGCTATTTTATTGTTCTCTTATATTTTTTAGGTACTTTCAAGCTGATGGGAATTCTTATCTATTTTATGCAAGATAGCTGCAGAGAATTGCATACGTTTTCACACTTTATCGCTTATCGCCCAATCACATGGATTTTGCTTGTTATCGTAGGGATTGCGTATCTCTTGATGGATGTTTACACAAGCCCTTGTGAAAAGTATTTTAAAGGTATTCAAAAAGTAGGGCGAGGATTGCTTTTACTGATTGTTATCCTAGCGTTAGGACTTTTTCTGTATTATTCCTTTATCGATACAAAACAGCCATTAGGCACCTTTGCTAACTATCTGCGTTATAATGATGCATGGGGCACGGGAAGAGGATTGATCTGGAATCGGGTGCTCTACAGTTATACGCAGCTGCCATTTCTTCAGCTTTTATTCGGACATGGGCTTGATACGACACGGCTTTTACTAATTGATACATTTGGTGAAACCATGGCTCTATATGATAATGCCCATAATGAAATCTTACAATACTTAGTGACAACCGGCATCGTAGGCTTGTTATGCTATCTTTCGACATTGATCAGCAGTTTAAAACGTCTTTGGATATTTATAAAAAAAGAACCGTATGCTTTTGCCATCGCCGTGACAATGCTATGCTATTTCATACAAGCAATCGTAAATATCAACCAGCCAATTACAACACCGTTCTTATTTATGTTTTTAGGAATAGGAGAATCTTTTATCCGACAAGAACAAACACAACCCATTAAACAAGATGTAAAAAATTAAGCAAATAAAATATGGTAGTAATGCATACTCTTATGCGTATAGGATGCAAACGAGTAGGGGAATACTAAAAAATTCGATTTGCATATAAAAATTATGATGATGATAGTTTTTCGATAGATCATCGGATATCACTTTTATAAGCCTGTCGTATATCAGCTTTGATTTTAGCGTTTTAAGATATAGGAAATCAGGGCTTTTTTTTCATTGGTTTTTGCTTGTTTTTCGTTATGAGAATTGGCGGCTTTGATTGTCTTCTTTTTTTCATGATTAGCCAAAGAATTAAGATGATAAGGAGAGTGGCAATCACATATACACTGATTGCGATATGCCAGCCATCACTGATAATTTCATATGTTGTCGTAGTATTCTTTGTTTTTATGGTAAGGATACCGACAACATCGTTTGGTTTGACAATCATTTTCTGATTAGTTGAAACAAATGTTTTTTCATAAGCGTTAAAGACTCCCTGTGGAGCTTCGATAAAGATGTCAGAAGGAAGAGCGACATGAAAGGAAGGTGTTAAGATATTCCCTTTGATTGCAACCGTATCTCCTTTTTTATAAATTATTTTCTTTTGATAATTCGTAAAATACCATTGATATAAATGAGCGGCATCAACTACGTGATTGGTATGCTTTTCATCAATGGGAGCTTCCGCGCTCACTATCACCACACGACGCCCATCTTTTTCAGCGGTACTTGCTAAATTTAATCCGGCTTCATCCATAGAGCCACTTTTTGCCCCGGTAATATAAGAATGATCCAACTTTGCTTTATCAAATGTAGCATACACAAAGTTTTCAGCTATGCGCTCTTCAAAGGCATTCGTTTTTATTTTCACTTGATCACTTGCAACTATCTTTTGAAAGATGGGATTCTCCATAGCGTAATCCATAAGGAGGGCCATATCTTTTACAGTAGTATAATGTTGTTTATCGTATTTTCCATATACATTCGTAAAATGTGTGTCTTGTAAATGCAATTCTTTTGCTTTGTTATTCATGAGATCGACAAAATCTTTCGTATTACCGGTAGTATAGCGTGCTAGCATTTCAGCTGCATCACTTCCTGATGCCAACATCATACAGGATAAAGCATCCTGTATACGCATTCTTTCACCGATCAATAGCCCTGCAATGCTAGCTTCGTCGCGAATAACCTTAGTATCTGATGGCACTGCTTCAACAATTTTATCAAAGTGCTTCGTATTTTCGATTACTACGATTGCCGTCATGATTTTTGTCATCGATGCCGGATAAATACGTTTCTTTATATTTTTTGCGAAAAGTATTTCTTTCGTATCACGATTCATGACGATAACATCTTTACTTTTTAATGTGGCAGCTATTGCATCTTGCGTATTCTCCTTAGCATGTAGGACATTCATGTTCATAACAAGAAAACAGCTAAGTAACATAGATAGGAAAAGCTTTCTCATTTTCATCACCCTAATCATCTCTTTAATAGTAACATAGACTTTATCAAAATCAAGAAATTTCCCTATTTCAAAAATTCAGATATAAGCGTACAATAAAGGAAGAAATAAAAGGAAGGCGATAATAATATAGTACAGTAATGACTTCTACAAAAGAAAGGGAGGGGTATCATGAGAAATGTAGAAATTAATTTCAAGCAATTCCAAATGAAAAAAACATTAACAGCATGCTTGGCGTTCTTATTAGGAATATCCTTATGTGGATATATGCCGCTACATGCAAATACGAAGGAAACAAAAGACGAAATCATTAAAACAGCAGCTTTTGATTACAAAGAAAATAGTAATAATACGACAATAACGGCAACGTTTGATTTTCGCATGACGGATAATAGAAATTATTTTAAGTATAATAGGAAAACAAATAAAAATGATCATTATGATACAGGCATTCATGGTACGATTGAATCAGTCAAAGCCGGTTATGATCATACGAATTTTACGGTGGACTATTATAATTATTATAACTATACAGCAACGGGAGAAATTCAAAAAGCAAATACGTGGCTGGAATATGCCATAAAAGAGTATAACATGGCAAAACAAAAGAATAAGATTACGACCTTTGTATTTCCTACCCAAGAGTTATCAGATGGCGATGATGCTTTTCTTACTTATATGCGAAAACACCGTTACAAACATTCTACCATTTTTGTCGCTTCGGAATTAGCATCGATGCAGAAACTATCGATCCCTTTGGTATTTCATTCGGGGTATGATTTACATCTTTACGACTATAACATGAGTTTTCAGAAAATTACCAATACAAATGGTTCTTTTACCCCATCAGCCCATGACCAAATCATGAATAACAAACTGGAGGCATATGTAAAGAGCCATGATGTGAATGCGCCTTACCTCATTGAAGTAAATGCCAATTCGCAAATCATGCCAGGTACAGCGAATGTTCATATGCGTGCGGAAAATCTGGCGAATGGATATTATAATCTTTATAACTATAATCCAATCAATAATGCTATTTCTTATGTAGGAAGAGCTGTGGAAAAGGATGATGTCCTTTCTTTTACAACTTCTCAGAAGGGTTTATTCTTCTTAACAAAAGAAAAAGTAATGAAGGCCACAGCAAAGGGATATCGCGGTACTTATGATGGGAAGGCCCATACCATCAATCTCAGTGGTTATCCATCAGGCAGTAAGATATCCTATCGTACAAGTGCAAATGGTACATGGTCAACAAAGAAACCAACAAGAACGAGTGCAGGGACAACGACGGTATCGTACAAGATTGAGCATCCTAACTATAAGGCTTTAACGGGCAGTGCTAAGATTGAAGTCTTAGGACGCAATATCGCAAAAGGATCCATAACAGGATTAAGCACAAGAACATATACCGGTAAACGCATCAATCCTAATGTTATGGTGAAATATGGTTCGACAACATTAATAAAGGGAAAAGACTATACACTGTCTTATGGTGAAAATACCAACGCTGGAAAAGGAAGCGTAAAGATTAGTGGAAAAGGTAACTATACCGGCACAATCACCAAAACATTTACGATTAATAAACGAAGCGTATCCACACTAAGCTATAACAGTCTTTCTACAAGAACCTATACAGGAAAGGCCATCAAACCATCCATTACGGTGAAATATGGAAAGACGACCTTGAAAAATGGACGTGATTACACACTGTCTTATGGAAAAAATGTAGCCACTGGCAAAGGCTCAGTAAAAATCACTGGAAAAGGCAACTATAGTGGAACAATCACTAGAAGCTTTAAAATTGTACCGAAAAAACCAAGTGTGAGTATCAAGGCAGGCAAAGGAAGCTTAAAGGTGACAGCCAAAGCCACCGGAGCAAGCGGGTATCAAATAGCCTATGCCACCAGTGCCAAAGGAAAACTGAAGTATGTGACAAGTGGTACAAGTAAAACCTTAAAACTATCAAGAAATAAGACGTATTATGTAAAAGTAAGAGCTTATAAGACGATAGATGGTAAAAAGTATTATGGCGCTTACAGTACGCTGAAACCTAATAAGACTAAGTAAATATAAGAAAACACTGGATTTATCTTTCGTATAAGTAGATACAGTGTTTTTTTTATGAGCAATGAACAAAAAGGGATTATCAAAATAGGGAAAGTAAGATATAATAAAACCAAGAAAAGAAAAGGGATAAGTTGAGGGGTTTATGAAAAATATTGAAATTAATTTTAGCAGCTTTCAATGGAAAAAGACACTGATTGCTATTGTGGTCAGTGCTGTGTGTATTTCTATGTTTAATAGCCATACGGTTGTTGCCATGAGCAAGGCAGCAACCTATACTACAAGGAGTGCAATTGCTACATTTGATATTCCATTACGTTCTCATGATGAATATTTTTATTATAAAGATGAACATAATGCGCATGGAAAAAATGGCAAAGGAACGATCACAGCCGTAAAAGGCGGTTTGCACAATACGGATTTTAAAGTCGATTATACAGATTTTTATAACTATACGGCAACAGGTGAAATACAGCAGCCTGATCAGTGGCTGAAGTATGCAATGAATGAGTATACTCGAGCAAAGCAGAAAAATAAGATCAATACGTTTGTCTTGCCTACGCGCAATAATTTAGACGTATCTGATACGGCGAATGCCTTTGGCCAATGGCAATCCATTACCTATCGCAAAATGCACCCAACGACTTTTTCCTCAACCGAATTAAAAGCTCTGCAAACACTCCAAGTACCTGTTGTTTTTCATGCCGGAGATCATAGCTTTGTCTATGATTACAGTATGAGCTTTCAGGATATAACAAAAACCAGCGGATCTTTTAAACCTTCCGTAAAAGATCAAGTCACAAACACACAGTTAACAACCTATTTGAAGGCACATAATGTCACAAACGCATATGCCATCGAAGTCAATAAAGGATCAGAAATCATTCCGGGTGTTGCACATGTTTTCATGCGAACCAAAGGGCTTGCGGATGGCAATTATAACTTATATAGCTTTAATCCTAATAAGAGTACGATTTCATATGCCGGAAGAGCCATTCAGCAATCGGGAATCTTAGACTTTAAAACTAATAAAAAAGGATTGTTTTTCCTAACAAAAGAAAAAACCAGTAAAGTGATGGCCAAAGGCTATACCGGAGTCTATGATGGCAAGGCACATAGTATAAGTTTAAGCGCATATCCTGCCGGAAGCACTGTGTCTTATAAAGTAGGTGCTAATGGTACATGGACAACGAAAAAGCCGACAAGGACACAAGCAGGTTCTGCAACGATCTATTTTAAAATAGAACATCCAAGCTATCGGGCATTGCAAAGTTTTGCCAGAATTTCGATAAGTAAGAAAAGTTTAGCAGCAGCAAAAGTTAGTGGGATTGTAAATAAACCTTATACAGGCCAGCCAATCAAACAAAGTCCTGTTGTCACATTAGGTACAACGACTTTAAAAAATGGTCGTGATTATAAGGTTGCCTATGCCAATAATGTAGCAGTGGGAAGCGCCTCTATGATCATACTGGGAGCCGGAAATTACAGCGGTACCATTTATAAATCTTTCACGATTACAAAAAGCAATGTAGCAAAACTAAGTGTTTCAGGTTTGGTGAATAAAGCATATACAGGAAAAACAATTAAGCCTGCCATTACTGTGAAAAATGGCAAAACAACATTAAAATCCGGTAAAAATTATACGATCACTTATGGAAAAAACACAGCAGTCGGAATCGGTACAGTGAAAATCACCGGTAAAGGGAATTATACCGGAAGTGTTACGAAAACGTTCCAAATCGTGCCTGTAAAGCCAACGGTCAGTATCGTACCTGGCAACGCCAGTTTAAAAATTACGGCAAAAGCAAAAGGTGCCGGCAGTTATCAAATAGCTTATGCCACAAGTGCCAAAGGAAAACTGAAGTATGTCACAAGTGGTACGAGTAAAACGTTAAAACTATCAAGAAATAAGACGTATTATGTAAAAGTAAGAGCTTATAAAATCGTTGGCAATAAAAAATGCTATAGCTCTTACAGCACGTTAAGATGCATAAGAACGAAATAATAAGAATCTGAATAGCGATGAAAATAGCGTTTAGCCAATCATTTTCTAATTGGTTAAACGCTTTTCCTATATGGTGCAGCAATTGTAAGGATATATTGTAAAAATATCACGCTTCATGTAATTATTGACATGTTTAAAATGAGATATATGAGATAATATATATAAGTAAAATCGGGGTAGGTGAGATTGAAATGAATGTGGCTGTTTATAATTTTTTATATGCAATGGCCGCTACCTATTATCTTGATACTCTCTTGACAAGAGCTCATGGTAAAACTTCCTTGTGTATTCATCTTCTTATCTGTAATTTGTTCAGTTCCATTGTTATTATGAATATTTTTTATGAAGAACTATTGATGCGCGAATTCTTATATTTTAGCAGTTTGCTTTTTATTATCTGCTTCTTATATAAAAATCGTTTATTGTGGAGAATGGTCGTTCTTGTGATCCTTATGCTGATGGTTCCTATCTTGGAAATCCCTCTAGATCTTTATGTAATAAATTGCACCGCGTATTCACCTGAAGTATTTTTACAACAGTATCCGCTAACCATGCCATTATTAGGGCTTTGGAATTTTATCGGTTTATGGCTAGTGTCATATTTTTTAAGAAAAAGACGGCAAGCGGTTTTACATTGTATTGGCAATGGCCTGCTTTGTCAGAAGTGTGATTACCCTATGGGGGTATGTGCGAAAGAAAAGGAGTGAATTAGCATTCCATAACCATCAAGTATTTTATACAGAAGTGAATGAACATTATTTAAACGATGTAAAGAAAAGAGATGAATATGTACGACTTTTTCGCCATGATTTGCAAAATCAGTTAGAAACAGTCAAAACATTACAGAGGAGGAAGCATGATGATGCAACTTGTAGTCGTAGAAGATGAATACATCCAATTGGAAGAATATCGAACATTATGTGAACAATATTTGCAAGGGGAACAATATAAAATCACTTGTTATATCGATACTGAAGGTTTGCAAGAACATATGAAATTAGGGAAGGGGATAGATATTCTCATTATGGATATTCGCCTGTCAAATGCCAATGGTATTGAACTAGCAAAACAAGTTAAGCGCATTTACCCGCATACGGCAGTTATTTTTATAAGCGCTTATTTAGAATACGCTCCTTTTGTGTATGAAGTTGACCATGTCTATTTCATTTATAAAAAAAATACCTTAAATCGCTTTCCTAAAGCACTGGCAAATGCCATTAAGCATTATCACAATAAAGAGCGTAACATATTGCCGATTCATTGGAAAAAAGAAGTTATCTTATTAAGTATTCCCGATATTATTTATATCGAACGGGAAGGACGTAAAACAAATATCATTATGTGTGATGAAGAACAAACCGTTTATCAGAAGATCGATGATCTTATGAATCAATTACCGGAGGATTTATTTATTCGTATTCATCATAGCTTTATCATCAATTTTGATTACATTCGTTCGTTTTCAAGAGATAAAATTATTATGAAAAACGGAAAAGAATTGCCTGTCAGTCGAAGTTATGAAAAAGCCGCAAAAGAAAAAATTTATCATCTAATGGATGAAAGTATGGTGTAGTTATGAATATATTATCAGTTACATCTTTTCAGCTATTTTACCAGACAATGTTAAACATTGTATTCGTATGGTTTTGCTATCGCTGCCTTACTTTCAAAGGGAAACTATGGCAATACGGCATTTTTGCGCTCATCTTTATGATTTGTGATATGTTGCCATTTTTATCAAGTGACAGAGTCGTACGATCACTGATTGCATATACGTTAATGTTTGGTTTTGATATCTTCTTATTTAAAGATCAGTTTAAATATCGACTATTTGTCATGATTACATATCTTATGATTTTGTTTTTACCGGAATTTCTATTTGATTTTGTTGTTATGTATGGTTTTCATATTGAAATATTGACGATATTGTTGGAACAACCATGGGTATATGGCATATGCTTTCTGATTACTTGGGGCTTTGCTTATCTTGTACAAAAAATCCTACGTTCATATTTTCTAACAACGCCATCCCGAAATCCGGAATATTTGTTATTATTGTGTGCCAGCGGAATGTTTACTATTTTTTTAGCACCGGTATTTTATTTACTTTGCTGTCCGAAAAACGAAATCAACTACTTTATAACAGGAATTGTCCAGAGTGTCTTTTTTATCATCTTTTGTTATGAAGCACGTCATGTTAGTCTTATGTATCAAAGACAAGAAAAGGTAAAAGCATCTTATGCTTCTTATGAATTGTTATTAAGAAATTGTGAAGATAATCGAATGTACCAGCATGTATTACATCATGATTTACAAAATTATATGGAAACAGCACATATGCTGTTACATCAGGAGGAACAACATGGTTCAATTTTTAAAGAAGAATAAAGAAATTGGTTTATTAGGTATCATGCAAGTGCTGATCTTCATCGTTTTAGCTTTTGGACAATGGCATAAAACAAGTGATATATATGTATACGCAGGAGTATTCTTATTGCAGGTCATTTCTTGCATCGTGTTATATTATTTGTTTCATAAAATATTTCGCAACATTGAAGAAGAGAAAAAACAAAGCATGCTGCTGAAGCAACAAAAGTATGCCGAAGAACATAAAAAGGTGAAAGCGCAATTGGATGATCAATTGGAGGATATCAAAGAGCAAGTTTCACATATGTTAAAAAATCTACAAATGAATGCAGATAAAATGAGTGAAAAAGCGTTCCATGAAGCGGTAAATGAGATTATTTCTAACAGTGAGCAGCTTTATCAAGTAGATTTTTGTGATAACAAAACGATAGATGCTATCCTGTATAATAAATCACTCTTAGCGAAAAGCTTGCACATTCCTTTTGATATCCAAGTGCAAATACCACAACAGCTTAATATTGCATATGTCGACCTGATATGTGTCTATGCGAACTTATTAGATAATGCAATTGAGGCAAATTGTCAAGTTGATGAAACACAGCGCATGTTAAAAATAACTTCGGCATTAAAAATGAATCAGCTGATCGTTAAGGTAGAAAACGCAAAACCTGCCAATCTACACATTGATAAAAACAGCGGAAAAACGACAAAAACAGACACGAGTGAACCGCATGGACTGGGGTTAAAAATTTTACAGCGGACAGCTGAAAAGTATCATGGCGATATGTTAATCCGGGATAAGGGACATGAGGTAAGCGTCAGCGTGTTTATGGAAAATGTAAATGTTGGTACCATATCGTAAAAACATCAAGTTTCATGTCATTATTCGTAAGGCAGCGATTTCTTTTTCGACTATAATAAAAATGATTGATGAATAAAGAAAGGTGGAACAACAAAGATGAAAAAGATTTTAAAAGGTATTTTTGCAGGTGTATTGTCAATATCTTGTATGATGTTGCCAGTCGATGTGAAAAATACAACATTAGGGATGTCAAAGGTAAAGGCAGCAGAAGATGATGGATATCAAGTTGTTGACTTTGATGCTTCGGATAGTATGGAAGGTGCAGCCGTTACGAAAAATGGTAGTCTCTATATGTGGGGACGTAATACGAATGGCGAAGTAGGGGACAATACGACGACTGCCAAACATATGCCTACGCGCATTATGGGAGATGTCAAGGCGGTTGAAAAAAAAGAAAGGTCAACCGTTATTTTAAAAACAGATGGAAGTATATATACTAACGGATCAAATCGATATGGAGATTTGGGTATTTCAGCATCTTGGGATACTAAGAAACTTACACCAACTAAAATTATGAGTGATGTCAAAACCTATATACCGGGATCAGATTGTGCTGCTATAAAGAAAAATGGCGATCTGTATACATGGGGCGGTGATTCTTTGTCTGCGATGACGGGTCAAGGAAGTAAAACGAGCACACCACCTAAAAAATTAATAAGTAATGCTGTGAAGTATAAAAGTTATAAATATTATACCGGAGCTTTATCTGCAACGGATAATTTATATCTTTGGGGAACTGGTGAAAATGGTCAGATGAAATTGGATGATGTGGCAGACTTTGACATAAAAGATCAATTCTGGGGTGTTTTGAAAACTAATGGTGATTTATTCTTATGGGGAAATAATCATAATGGGCAAATCGGTAATGGAACGAATACGGAACAAGACACACCAGTAAAAGTCATGAGTGATGTAGTGTCTTTTTGCATAAACAACGATCGTACTGCCGCTATTAAAAAAGATGGCTCTCTATATATGTGGGGTGAAAACTTTTATGGTGAAATTGGTAATGGGAATGATATGGAATATAAAGTGACGAAGCCAGTAAAGATCATGGATAATGTAAAATCGGTTTCTTTATTTCAAAATGTTACGGCAGTTATTACAAAAGATGATGACTTATATATGTTTGGCAATAATGATAATGGCTTAATAGGTAATGGGCAAGCAACGGGAAATCAAAAAAGGCCGGTTAAAATATTATCAAACATTGCATCGATCGAGTTATCGATTTGCAATGGTCTTGCTTTATCAAACAACGGAGAAGTTTATACATGGGGATTTAATTCTTTTGGACAATTAGGAAATGGAACTAAGACGAATTCAACTAAGCCGATAAAAGTTTTAACAAATGTCAAAAAAGTTAAATTGGTAGATAACTCTGTTTTAGCGTTAATGTACACAGGTGAGCTTTATGCGTGGGGTGGAAATATAGGATTTTTATTAGGGAATACAGGCTCTGTCTCGACACCAAGCAAAATCGTACTGCCAAAAGTAAAAAGTCTTTCACAAGCAACGATGAGTAGTATCAATTCTGTGACCTATACAGGGAAAGAAATAAAACCTTCTGTCACTGTAAAATACGCTGACAAGGTATTACTGAATAATACAGATTATACGATAACATATAAGAATAATACCAATGCTGGTAACGCATCGGTTATCATAACAGGAAAAGGGAACTTTACAGGTAGCATAGCAAAAAGTTTTGTGATAAAGAAACGCGGCATAGAAAAGTTTTCATGTACAATGGGAAGTAAATATTCCTATTCAGGAGGACAAATCAAACCATCCATTACCATAAAAGATGGTACGAAAACGTTAAAGAATGGAACAGATTATACAGTTTCTTATGGAAAGAATACCTCATTAGGCAAAGGAACGGTAAAAATCAGTGGGAAAGGAAATTATACCGGTTCGATTTCAAAGACATTTACAATTGACAAACGGAGTGTTACCACATTAAGCTATGGCGGACTTTCTGCAAGAACCTATACGGGAAAGGCGATCAAACCATCCATTAGCGTGAAGTATGGGAAAACGACCTTAAAGAATGGGCGCGATTATACGATTTCTTATGGAAAGAATATTTCACCTGGTAAAGGAAGCGTAAAGATTAGTGGAAAAGGCAACTATACCGGCACAATCACCAAAACATTTACGATCAATAAACGAAGCGTATCCACATTAAGCTATAACAGTCTTTCTACTAGAACTTATACAGGAAAGGCAATCAAACCATCCATTACGGTGAAATATGGAAAGACGACCTTGAAAAATGGACGTGATTACACACTGTCTTATGGAAAAAATGTAGCCACTGGCAAAGGCTCAGTAAAAATCACTGGAAAAGGCAACTATAGTGGAACAATCACTAGAAGCTTTAAAATTGTACCGAAAAAACCAAGTGTGAGTATCAAGGCAGGCAAAGGAAGCTTAAAGGTGACAGCCAAAGCCACCGGAGCAAGCGGGTATCAAATAGCCTATGCCACCAGTGCCAAAGGAAAACTGAAGTATGTGACAAGTGGTACAAGTAAAACCTTAAAACTATCAAGAAATAAGACGTATTATGTAAAAGTAAGAGCTTATAAGACGATAGATGGTAAAAAGTATTATGGCTCTTATAGTTCGATGAAACCTTGCAAAACAAAGTAAGCTTAAAAACCATCTTATGGAAAGATAAAGAAGTGTTTCTATCGCGAATGTTGTGCGTAAGAAACACTTTTCTTTACTTGTTCCATCTTCATCCTGTCATACGCTTTTTCCTCTATAATCATCATGTATCCGTGAAATATTACCTCTTTTATACGATGGTAAGAAATGCATGTTCCCTTTAGAAATGGTAAAAAAACTCTAGTTTCTACTTGCTATATGTTGTATAATGTGGTAGATTGTGCAAATAGTGCTTATAGGAAGCAATGAAAAAAGGAGTATTGTATATGTTTAAAAGCGTACAGTATGTAGTAAAAGAAAACTTCTCTAACTTATATCGTATATTTTGCATCGCGAAGTATGAATTACTTGCGGATATGCGTGACTCTAAGTTTGGATTATTTTGGAATTTTGCATCACCGGCAATTCAGGTGCTCACATATTTCCTGATTTTTGGTTTGGCATGGTCAAGAAAACCTATCAAACATGATGGTATTGAAATTAATTATCTGCCTTGGTTGGTCGTTGGGTATGCTGCATGGTGGTTTATTCAGCCATGTATCCAGAATGGTTGTAATGCCATTTTCTCCAAAACCAGCGTTATTACTAAAATGAAATTCCCTGTCAGTGTCTTACCGGCAACGATTTGTGCGAAGGAATTCTTTAATCACCTTTGTATGATGCTGATTGCAATCGTGATGTTATTTATGTGCGGTTTCTTCCCGAATGTATATTGGTTAGGATTGATTTATTTCACGATCTGTTCCTTTATGTTCGTTGAATCTGTCACCTTGATCTTATCCGTCTTAACGATGTTGTGGAGAGATGTCAGAAAACTGGTAACTTCGCTAATGCGAATGCTGATGTATTTTTCACCCGTTATTTGGGAATGTCATTTTGCGGCAAGTGTTCCATTTCATAATATCCTAAACATTATTATGAAATTAAATCCGGTGTATTATATCGTAAATGGCTACCGTGATTGTATTTTCTATAACCGATGGATATTTGCTCACCCGGCACAGACGATTTATTTCTGGGGAGTAACGATTG